>Ga0224511_10000074_pt1 | contig 30823 bp, 29 predicted proteins | sample SF_May12_sed_USG_2_FD_169988 | JGI IMG/M metagenome (GOLD analysis project Ga0224511, IMG submission 169988) | Sediment microbial communities from San Francisco Bay, California, United States - SF_May12_sed_USGS_8_1 | ecosystem: Environmental > Aquatic > Marine > Sediment | place: USA...
GGGAATGGCGCCGATATTCACAACAATAACAATTTTATATTCTTCTTCTGTCCAATAAATAAGTGTAATAATCCATCACTGCCTTATCCAACAAGGCGGGCCGGGTAAATACCACATGCGCACCTCGTTGCTGCATATGCAATGCGGCACGCCGACATCCCTGCAGAGATTCATAAGCCGCCAGAGTCATGTAAGGATCGATCCAGTTCTGCGCGGACGCCTTTTCCAGCTCCAGTGTCTCCTCATCGACAATGCTTGCCACTAAAGGAACATGCTTTGGTGTCAGCATTGCCACCGCTTTGGTTAATTGATCGTCGGTCGCCGATTCATCCAGATCAGTCAGTATTACAACCAGATTACGTTGCCTTACCCGCCGCCTGACTTCAAGAATCGCAGCGAGTGGGTTGGAATCCGCTTCTGTGGTTGACAGCTGTGACAATAGGCCGCGCACAGCTAATAACCCCTTTGTACCCCTGGCGTGATAACAACCGTTAAGCGGTCTATTCGAAAAACCAAGGAGATTGACCTCATTGCCATCACGCAACACCTTTTCCGCCAGCCTCGCGGCAATATTCACGTAGTGACCGACCCGGGTCAGCGAACCCGCCTCCAAACCGCTGGCACGCCCAACGTCCACAAGGATGGTTAACTCCAGTTTCTGCTCTTCAGTAAAAATCCGGAGCTTTGGAGAACCGGAACGGGCGCTTGCCTTCCAGTCGATATGGCGCAATGCATCCCCGGGCTGAAAATCCCGTAAACCAATGAGCTCAAAGCCGGAACCATAATACCGGCGATGCAGGTCTCCCTGTCTCTGGTTGGCAGCGCTGACTTCCGACGGATGCAAATAGTCCGGCACAACCATTATGCTGCTTTCTGCAATTACTTTTTTACTCCAATTGGCCAGATGTAACAGACCAAGCGCTCTTAAATACAAGTTATTCCACTTTAGCTCTCCTAACTGTACGGGGGTAAACTTATTGGATTTAATAGCTTCAGCGCCAGCGGGTATGCGCCATGGAATTACCTCATTTCGACTGACCACGTTCTCTGGTAAGCCGTCCTGAGTTGCTAAACGAAGTGGCCGATGCCCGGGATTACGAATGCGTATCAGATAAGTAAGCCGTCTACCCAGATAGGCATGCAGCGGCAATTCACGGGAAACCGTGAATCTCTCTTTATGAAAGACTGATTTTTCCAGAACCAGTGCCACAATCATGGCAGCGGCAAAAACACGCCAGTAATGTTCCTGTCCACCGCCGGACCACTGGCCAATAATCCCTAGCAGGCAGATACCCGCAATAAATAAATAGGCGCGAAAGGTCAGGTTCATACCTTGTCTCTGGCTATCCGGGATTAGGATTGCTGCGGAACATTCCTTGGAACCTCCACCTCCGCCAATACGGCTTCCAATATCTCTGCTGGTCCAACACCTTCCAACGTGGCGTCCGGTGTCAAAATAAGTCGATGGCAAATCACTGGATGGGCCACCGCCTTTACGTCGTCAGGAGTAATATATTGCTGGCCCAGTAACGCCGCATGGGTGCGTGCGCAACGCACTAGCGCCAAAGATCCACGGAGAGACAAACCCAGATTGATTCTTGGATGAGAACGTGTGGCCTGTGCTACTCTCTGGACATAATCATAAATTGCATCGGATACATAGACCTGCTCTACACATGCCTGGGCGCTTCTAATCATCTCCTTAGTCACCTGCGCCATTTCGTTCTTCACGGATTCATGGCCACCACCGGGTCTGTTATAAGTACGCAGCACCTGTTGCTCCATGTCCGCTGTTGGATACGTCAGCTCCAGGCGCAACAGAAACCGGTCTAACTGGGATTCCGGTAATGGATAGGTGCCCTCAAAGTCATGAGGATTCTGTGATGCAATAACAAAAAATCCCTCCGGCAATGCGTGCGTGTCACGATCAATAGTGACAGCGCCCTCCTCCATCGCTTGCAACAAGGCCGACTGGGTTTTAGGGCCGGTGCGATTGATTTCATCCACCAGTACGACATCGGCAAACAGCGGCCCTGGTAGAAATGCAAACTCTTTCTTGTCCTGATGATAGACATGAATTCCCGTGAGGTCCGACGGCATCATGTCGGCAGTGCACTGAACACGTTTAAATCTGCCTCCCATCTGGGCGGCCAATGTCTTCGCCAACAGTGTTTTCCCCAGACCCGGTACGCCCTCAAGCAGCACATGCCCCTCTGTCACTAACGCTATGCTTAATCCATGAATCACCTGCCCCATACCAAACACAACCTGGCCCAGATTTTCCTTTAATAATTTCGCCAGCTGTTGAGCTGCAGTTGTCATACCAGTTTACTCCTGATTTTTTGCATTAGATTGGTCAACTTTGTCAAATCCTGTTTGTTTTTTGAACCCAGTTGTTCATAACAGATTTTCAGCCTGCCTACATCCTTTTTTTCCACTCTGGCTCTTGTCTCCAATATATCCCACACCGGCTTGCCATTCGTAGGCAGACTGTATTGCATGCGTATGGCATCGAAGAAATGCGAAAACAACAGTTTTGCAGTTGCATCACTGCCCAGCCTTCTGGCAAACAGGTTGGCGACAGCGTGAATATAGTCTATTGCCCGATGTCGCTCGATTTCTCTGATAGGCGGCGCCAACCTGTTGGAATAACCGACAACATAAAATAGCCAGAATGCCAGAATAAACCAAATGGTGTTATGTAATCTCGAGTCGCCAAAAAATGCCTTGGGATCATAAAGCTCTGAATATCCCTGATGCATGTCATCAAAAATCACAACACCCTTCCCGGTAAGTGAACTCATGACCATATTAGCGGCAAGCCTGGCGTTGCCTGATCTTCCCAACTGGGCATTGCCAAACATATGGGCATAGCGGCTGATCCAGACTCGACTATCAGCATGACGTATTTCCCATAGCGCGGTTTCACCTGACTCCTGTTCTTTAAGCAATGAAAGCGAGGAACGGTATATGGCCTCAGGCTCCAACTGCCACTGCGCATCAAAATAGAGACTGGAATCCACCGATACCGTCTTTACTCCTTTTAGCAATGGAAAACTGGCGCCAGGCAACAACTGCACCGTTATCACCTTGTCCACCTCCCTCAACGACACTTCCCGCCGACGGTCCTGATTATTCCGATCGGCTGGGCTGCCTTCCGCTGGTTTGCCTTCCTCTGATTGGTCTTCCTCTTCTTCTTGTAACAGGGCGTCCAGGGAAAACCCGAAGCGCCTTAGCACCTTATTGCTGTCCGAGTACCGGCGCAGACGCATCACTGATGCATCGCTCTTTTCAACCAGCACCAGTAAATTATTTCCCGCCCTCACCCACTCTTCCAGCTGATCCAGCTCATTTTCCTGAGCAGGAGTTGACTGAGGCAAAACCATAATCATCATATTACCATTGGGCGGTATCTGCTCATTTTCACCGAGATAGGAATAACGTCGACGCAAGCGATAAACCGGTATACCGGCGTTTTCCAGCCATTTATAAAGCCCCAGTAAACCGTAATTACCATCATCAATACTGGTAGGCACGGACTGCCCAGAATCGTCCACCGGACTGCCCGGTACCAGTATCAGTATCACGACATACAGGGCAAATAGCGCGCCCCCCAGTGCAATCAATCTATCTTTCATATTTGCAGGCAGTTATTGTTCAAGTAATTTTTCCGTTTCCAGCATAAACTGGCTAACGTCGCTCTCCCTTGGCGCCTGGTTACCATATACTATTGATTCGGTTGCGGACACGAGCCTGAAGAAATAATCGCGATAGTCATGCTGATTTTTGGCGAGCCTCTCCAGCAATTCCCGGTTAGTGAAACTGCGCTGTGCGGGTAGATCCCCGGATTTCTCGAAGTTGGCAATTACGTACAAGAGTAATGCGGGTAACTGATGGTAGAGCGGCAATTTCTGAATATCCAAGAGCGAGGTGACATTGATGGGCGCCGCAGTTTCCGGTGTTGCTATCTGCCCTCTGCGTTTTCTTCTTCGTTGCCATCCTGTCCCGGGAAGATAGCGCCACTCATTGGCCAATATGCCCAGTGCGATGAGAATGATGAGAATCATGGAAACATCGAATAACGTATCGGCTACCCATTGTGGTATACGTATTTTTTCCAGGAATTCCACCAGCCACTGGTAGTCCTCTTCTTCGGATTCAGGCAAATACTGTTTCAACCATGCTACAAACTGGTCCCACCAACTCTTCGGTAGTTCATGTTCCTTTCTCAGCGTATCTTTCAGCAACTGATCAAGTCCTGAATAATCCAACTGGAAACTGGCAGTAACGGGTGCCCTGGATGATTTGACAAACTGCCTGATATCCCTCAAGTCGGCAATGGAGCTAACTTCGTCGAATTCATGGCTGAGTAATGGTGCGACATCTGAAGAAACAATACGATCCAATGTATCCGGGCAATACAGGCCTAATTCCAGGCGCTTGTCGTCCCCAGGTCTCGCTTTACCGCGCTCTACTTGCGCAAGACAGCGATCGATGCTGGCAACCAGTGCATCCGCCGAAGACACAGCGGATGCACTGGCACATAGCAAAAAAACAAGCAGGGGTAGTCGTGGCACAAGTTAGGTTGCAGCCGCCAGTTTCGCCTGAAGATCGCTGCCACTCCGGCGCAACTTGAGATCGTTGTAAACAACAATAGTAATACCATAAAACAGAGGTGTCACAACTGCGTTAATGGCTGCACCCGCGATACTCACCATCAGGGCGGTCTGGGCGATAGATTCCTGGTTCAGATTTGCCGCACCTCCCGCCATCATGCTTACGCCAAAAATAGCACCCAACAAAAAATAAAGCGCCATAATGATAAACATTGGAACAGTAAACAGTATCACGGTACGCCACCAGTTTCCCCAAACCAGACTATGACTCAGTTTAAGGCTGTCAACCGCCTTCTCGTCATCCAGCATAATGGCCGTACTGAAAAGCGCCAGCGATACCATCAGGATAATACCCGGTATTACCAATAGCACCATACCGATCATAATCGCCAACACATATAAGATGCCGCCGCCCAATAGCCGAGGAATGCAACGAAAACCTCGTTTCACCGAGTCCATCATAGACACTGAATGGCCTGTGGCAATGGCGCCATATTGGTAAATCACTGCACCATAGATGGCAAAGCTGACAACAATCATTACCACCACATAGACCAGCAAAAAACCCAACATACCCGCCCCGACTGCAGGATTATCAATAGAAGGCCGGGTTACATTCAGCAGGTCTGGGACAACACCAAGGGATGCGGCGATAAAGGTGAGAGGAAGCACTTTGGCCAAACCGGCGATATAGAGCTTAATGCCGTTATCCAGGTTTTTGCCAATGCTCTGCGGTTGATCGGCTAAAGCAAACATAGGGTCTCCTTGCAGGATTTACCTGATATTTTGTTGTTCCAATCTAGTGTAGCAGAGACTTTTTCCTTGTAAATTCACAAGACTAGATCAATCCTCCATGGATCCTTTCCTTTCAGTGTATGCGACCTCCTAACGCACCGGCGAGAATACACAGCCCACGTGAGTTGAAGCAGGTTTTCTTTTCCTTTCCTGGAAAGGGAGAATTTATTCCGGAATATTTCTTACTGAGGATCGTTATTCAGGGGTTTTTGGCAGGTCAATCAATATTTTTATATCCACATCCTGTTTTAGGTTTTCCAGCAATTCAGACCGCAACTTCTCAAACCGTTCACCTTCCAGTCTGGCCTTCAGTCCCTCCTTTGCCTCTGAAAAAGGTACGATTCCGGCAACCTTCTTCTCACCCGCCCTTATAATATGATAGCCATGCAGGCTTTTAATGGGCTCCGACAATTCATCTTTCTTGAGCGTAAATGCAATGTCTTCCAGCGCAGGCAATAATCTTCCCTTGTGCATGAAACCAATGTAGCCTCCATTTATCCGATAGTCGTCTTCAGAATGTTTCTTGGCAAGTTCCGCAAAATCCTCTCCATTGCGAACGCGGCTAACGATCTCATTGGCCAATTTCCTCTTTTCTTCCCACTTCTCCTGCTTTTCGTTCGGCGCAACTTTCAGAATGATGTGCCATAGCTCAATTGATTCCGGTCTCTGAAATTCTCTCTTGTTTTTCTTGTAATAGCTCTTTAGTTCCTTATCGTTGTATTTGCTCTTATCCACCAGCACTGTTTGCACATACTGCTTGATTGCCGACTGCTGAACAATACGCTGGGTAAATCTTTCCAGAGTCAACCCTCTCGCTTTAATCTCTTCGTGAAATTTTTTTTCCGAGCCAAAACGATCAATGTTAGTGGCGATAACATGATCCACGTCCTGCTGCGGCACAGATATACCGGCTGATTTCGCCCCCCGATACAATAGCGCCCGGTCAATCAATACATCCACCGCTTTCCGGGTATATTTGTTTCGAACATCCGGCCCGATTCCCCCGTGAAAGGCTGCCGCTGGAACAAAACTACTAATTACCTCATCCAGTTCATAACGGAGAAACTGTTCCTCTCCGACAATCAGCACCACTTCAGGTTCCAATGCATGAGCCTGAACGGCGCCCAACAATCCTGACACAACAATAAGTGTTTTCAGGGACAGAAAAATATCTCGACTACATCGCTTCATAGCAGCAAATTTTTTAATGGACTCTCGTATAGACAAGATAATACGTAAATTAATACCTGATAGATACAGTGAGATATACATGCCGGTTTACAGGTACTCTAGCATTCGAATAAGGAGCATACAGGCTGTTGATTTTACCTAATTGATTTAAATCAACTACAAATAAAGCAGTCTGTGACATTATGCAACCACTGGGAAAAAATACTTTTTAAGGTGGGTTGACCCAGACCTACAGAAGAAGCAGAATTAATACTATAATAATATTGTGGATTAGGACAGAACCTAGCTAGGGACAAGCGCAAAAGCAGTTTAAGAGGTGCGGCATGACACAAGAACATGATCCACGCTACCTACTACTTTCCAAGACTCTGTGGACGGCATGTTTCCTGTTGGGTGTGATGCTGTCCGGACTCAGTGGCTGCGCCTCTGCACCCCACCAACCAACGGGCGATGACCAGGCCGATCTGATATGGCCTCTTCCCCCGGAAGCACCCCGAATCAAATACCTAAGAAGCCTGTGGTCTGAGGATCAAATCAAGCCCCCCGAATCCAAAATGGTTCAATTGCGTGATGGACTACTGGGCAAACCTAAGCAAGCCGGACGACGATTAAAGAAACCTTATGCTGTTCATGCAGACCGTGAAGGCCGGGTGTTCGTTGCCGACAGCGGCTGGGGCAAAGTTCTGGTTTTCGATGAGAAAAACAAATCCCTTGAGGTATGGGGAGCCAATGGTCAGGGTGTGCTGGCCAAGCCGCTAGGCATAACCTCGGACAGTCATGGCCGAATCTATGTCACGGACTCAGCCAAGCAACGTGCCATTGTCTACGACCGTGACGGCAATTTTCTGTACGCCATGGGGCTAAAGGGTGAAATGGAACGGCCTGTCGGAATTGCTGTCGATGAGGCCCGCGAACGTGTCTATATTGCGGATACCAAGGCCCATCAAATCGTCGTTTACAATTTTCAGGGGATTCGTATTGGCCTTATCGGGCGACGCGGAGACAAGCCAGGGGAATTCAACTTTCCAACAAATCTTGTTATCGACAAAATTGGGCAACTTTATGTCACCGATAGCATGAATTTCCGTGTACAGGTCCTGGGGCCGGATGGCGATCCACGCAAGTCCTTTGGCAGCAATGGCGATGGCCGTGGTCAGTTTGTCAGGGCAAAAGGCATTGCCCTGGATTCTCATGGCAACGTCTATGTTGCCGATTCCGCCTTCAATAATTTCCAGATATTTGATTCTGAGGGCAACATACTGCTGGACGTTGGCAGTCACGGCAACAATCCTGGCCAGTTTATCCTGCCAGCCGGTATTTTCATTGATCAAAATGACAACATCTATGTGGCGGACCAGTACAACTTCCGGATTCAGATATTTCAGTATCTGAGAGATAGTGAAATCAGCAATGCTACTAACCCATCTACCAGGAATAACGAGGAGACACAGGGACGGAAAAATAAAAAGGGAGATTCAACAACGTGATCACATTAACTCGAGGTGAATTATGAAAACGCTACTACGCACGCTTCCATTGGCAGTGCTACTGTGGCTGGTTCAAAGTGCTTCAGTGTTTGCAGTGGATGATGTCGCTGCCACGAAACACAACCTGGCCAGTACACAGCCAACGGCTGGCAATATCCGAACGGCGGACACTGCATTTGTTTGCGGTTTCTGTCACTCCCCCCACACCGAGGCCGGCGGACCGGCGCCATTGTGGAACCGTACCAGTCCAACTGGGCCTTACACCATGTACACCAGCGCAACCATGGATATGACAGCAGCTGCATCGCCAGCCAGTATTTCACTGGCCTGCCTGTCCTGCCATGACGGCACTGTTGCTTTTGATCAATTAATCAACGGCGCAGGCTCAGGTGGTTATAACGCAGGTGGCGCTAGCCAGGGTTGGGCGTTCACTGATGGCACCAGCGCTGTAGCAAACACCATGCCTGCTGGTGTAACAAATCTGGGAACAAACCTGACTGGGGATCACCCGATCTCTGTTACCTATGATCCAACGGCTGACACTGCATTTGTTGCATTAGCAACAGTTCAGGCATCTTCAGTTCAACTCTATGGTGGCAGTGAAGATCAGGTGGAATGTGCAAGTTGTCATAACCCGCACGAAGCGACCAATCCGACTTTCCTTCGTGTAGCCATTGATACACTTTGCACCACATGCCATATCAAGTAATAGGAGGTATACTTATCGATAAAGCTACAAAAACCATGTAAAGGGCTGGAAGAAGATGCGACACTTACGATTTTTAATAATACTTCTTCCAGCCCTGGTTTTATTGGTATCCTGCAACAAGGATACATTTTCCGTCTTCTTTGATATCCCCGAAACTGATCCGAACCCAACTGCGACTAGCGCAGCGAAACCGGCACCGACGACCCCGGCCCCCGCTGCCGCCCAAACCTCCCCCAACTCCAGAGAACTACCCCCAGCCATCGAAAATGCGGCAGCCTGGGAGGTAGCCGAGAGAATGTTGCCCAAAAACAAGCTGGGCCAGCATGATTGGATGGAGGCAGTGCGTCAGTCGGTTATCAAGCCTAAAAGCGCCATTGGCGGCCCCCGGACCCCCAATTTTGTTTTTAAATTTGATTTTTATTTACCCGGGCCAACGCCCATGTTTGATGCTCTATTTCCACACTCGTCGCACACGCAGTGGCTGGACTGCTCGAGCTGCCACCCGAAAATCTTCCGCTACCGGGGAACCAAGATCACTATGCAGGATATTCGGGAAAGAAAATACTGCGGCGTATGCCACGGGCCGGTGGCGTTTCCCGCGGATGCCGACAATTGCGGCCGTTGCCATACCGCCATGATGCCGCCGGAGTAACGGAAATGAAGAGACCACCATTCATCCTATCGATCATGTTCTTGCTAGTTGGCGCAGGTATTTTTATTGCCAGCAACTGGGTAATGGCGGCTCAAGGAGACATACAGGGGAACATTATTTTTGAAGGAAAAGGGTCGGCCAAAGAACTCCCCTCTTCCCATTTTCCTCACTGGCGGCACCGTATCCGGTATCGCTGTTCGGTGTGCCACGAAGAACTGTTCAGCATGGAACGCGGCGCGAATATAATGAGTATGGCTAAGTTCAAGCAGGGTGAATTCTGCGGAAAATGCCACAATGGTCAAGAGGCCTTTAATATTGAGTTTAATTCATGCAAACGCTGTCACAATCCAAAGGTCCAGGCCAAGCCTTAAACCATGTTCTCCCGCTACGAGGACAATTTTGGGGTAAAGCCGGAGATCAAAATAATGCCTGTGCATGCCCACGACAGCGTTATTCTTTGCGGTATGGTAAATTTTCTGCCAGTATTCCGCCGCTATATCTGTCGGTATTAGCACTATCTATCTTGTTACTGTCTCCCATAAGCACCCGGGCCGAACAATGGTTTTTCTCAGACCCTCTGACCTGGGATGCACGCTTTACTTTTGACGGCAGGTGGCGCGATACGGAAGTCAGTCCTGGCAATACCCAGGGTTCCAGTGAAGTGCGCCACCGGGAACAGATAAGCTTGAGAAAAAAAATGCATTTCTTGGATCCTGGTCTGGCTACCCTGTCACTCAACGTGCGCCCTATCATGGGTCAAAACGATTATGATTACATTGACGGTACAACAAGCCAAAACGATATTGAAACCTGGAATTATGGCGCCACGGCCAGTTTTCTGCATGGCGCGAAAGTCCCCGTCAGCATGGTTTTTGGTGTCGACCGCAATTCGGGCACAACGGACGGGGCGTTAGGAAGTCGCACTGACTATGATGCCAAAAATGAACAGGTTACCCTTAATATAAAGAATACACTCTTCCCTTCTTATATCGCTATTTCCAAACGAGAACAGGACCTGGTACAGGAATCGGGTTTTTTGACGACTCCTGTATATACTCACGATAAAATAGACAGAAAAATCTACCGAGGCCATAATAATAATACAACGCTCAGCATTGAAGAACTGGAATACAAAGATCTTGTTAAAGATCCTGTTTATGACCGCGACTACACTTATCAGAGGCAGAGTCTAAGCAACACTCTTTCCTGGGGAAAAGGAAGTCACGCCAATACCAGCGTGGATCACACCAAACAAAAAGACTTTGGCGCCTACGAACGATCCATGTTTAATGAGAATATCAAGCTGCAACATACTGAACGCTTTCATACAAGCTACCTCTATAATTACAATAAGACAGAGCAGATTCTTGAGACCATCGCAACAAAAGGATATGCTGATATAAATTATCGTCTGTACACGAATCTGAATACCAAACTGGGATACCAGAAGCTGGTAAGCGATTATTCTCCTTACGGCGAGTCCACCACAAGCGGTCCAAGCTATGGTATTAGTTATATAAAGAAACTACCCTGGGACAACAGCTCCATTTCTTTTGGAGGAAGTGGAAGTCGGCTGACTACGGATACCGAAATAAAGACCACCTTACAGATCTATGTCAATCAACAAAATTTCGAGGTTCCCCCCAGTGGAACGATAACGTTACCCGTTAAATATGTTTTAACAGTACCAGCCACACTCATTACAGTATATCAAATAGGCGGCAGCATTTTAACGCTGGGAAGCGACTACACCATTTCTACAATTGGTGATTACACTGAAATAACATTAACTCCTGCGGCAGCAGCTGCGAATAGCAGTGTTAATATTAGTTATTATTTTCTACTGACCCCTCAGACTATAAGTTTTGATTCGACTCAAAATAGCCAATATCTTAATTTTGTCTACAATAATGTATTAGTCTATTTTAATCAGTCCAGAAGTAACCAGAGTAATATATCGTTCGGATTATCACCTTATACCGAGACGGAAACCAAGGATTCCAGAATCGGATTTCAATATAACCTGCATAGAAACCGTTTTACACTTGGGTTTGGCCTGGACAGTCATCATACCCAACTGGATGAATACAGCTCTCGAACAAAGTCTGCCAAGCAAAGTCTTGACTATCGCTTTAGCACATTAGTCAACCTTCTCCTCAGTGCTGCTGAAAGCGAATCCAGTACTACAATTTCAGAAGTCACATCCTTCAACGCTGATGCAAGCCTAAGAATAAGAGTACCTGCGAGTAACCTGACTATCCGTCCTCACACAAGTTATTGGCACCAGGAAAACAATCTTGGCACGGATGATCGCTATTTAAACGCTGGCGTGGGTCTGGACTGGGTCTATCACCTCATCACACTCAACGCCAGTTACGATAACAACCAATGGAGCGGTACAACTCGTAGCGATGAGGAAAACCGCGTGATGTTTACCGTTATAAGGAGATCGAAGTGAGGTGGTTAATAGTGCTGGTGGCGCTCGCATTACTGGCAGGATGTGCCGGGCCATCGGTTACATCCGGCCAAAAGGCGCCGCAGGATGAGCTTGTCTGGCCCCCTCCGCCACAACCGGCACGCATCAAGTATAACCATGACTTTTCCTCACCCAAGGACCTGGGAATAAGAACTCCTCTGCTGTCACGTTTCTGGGGATGGATTTCCGGCAAGCAATCCGCTGAGCGCATGGTGCGACCCTACAGCATAGCCGCCAACCAGGAACTGATTGCCGTTGCCGACCCGGGAAGCAAAGCGCTGCATCTTTATAATAAAAAGAAAGGTACTTATAAAAATATCCGCAGAGCAGGCGACTCTGTCTTGGTGTCCCCCGTTGGTGTCGCCATAAGCGAGGATTATCTCTTCCTCTCTGATTCTGAAACAGAAAAAGTCTTTGTGCTGAACCATAACGGTGACTATATTTCCACGATTACGGACATGAAGCGGCCCACCGGATTGGCCTACGACTTCTTAAATCATCGTCTTTATGTGTCTGACACCTTAAATCACCAGGTCGTGGTATATAATGATAAAGGAGACAGGTTATTTACCATCGGCGAACGCACCAAACAGAAAGGTGGCTTTAATTTTCCCAGTCACTTATTCATTGCCAATAACCGCCTTTACGTCAATGACACGATGAATTTTCGTATACAGATTTTTGGCCTGGATGGAAAATATATTACCGCTTTTGGCAAGCACGGCGATGCATCGGGCCATTTTTCGCAACCAAAAGGTGTTGGTGTGGATAGCCGCGGCCACATCTATGTTGTCGATGCCATATTTCATCGTGTTCAGGTGTTTGACGAAAAAGGTCAATACCTGATCGCTTTCGGTAGCCAGGGAAAAGGTGCTGCTGAATTCTGGCTGCCTACCGGCCTATTTATTGTGCAGGATCGGATTTATGTGGCGGATTCTTATAACCGTCGTATACAGGTATTTGAATACGTCGGGGGATGAGGTGTAGCATGAAAACGCGTTATCTTTTCTTGTTTCTTGGGCTTGTGATGTCAGGTGGACCGGTACTGGGAGCCTCTGATGTGACCAATACCCGTCATAATTTATCTGTTAGCGGCCCCGGTACCGTTAAGAGCACTACGGTTACCCAGATCTGCGTGTTCTGCCATACACCTCATGCCGCTATGGCTGATGCGCCCTTATGGAACCACACGCTACCAAGCGGGCAGACTTACACAATCTATAGCAGCACAACGCTCGATGCGTCGCCCGGTCAACCTACAGGAAAATCGGTCTTGTGCCTGGCCTGCCACGATGGCACGGTTGCACTGGGCGCTTTGGCCAACCCGCCAACAGGAGAAACCCTCGACGCAATATTGCAAAGCCCCATGAATCCCGCAGAACGAGGTTACCTGGGCACCGACTTGAGCGATGATCATCCCATCTCTTTTGTCTATGATAGTGGCCTGGTAGGCACCGATACCGAACTTGTCGACCCAGCCAGCATTGGCTTGCCGCTAGATGGCAGTAACCTGGAATGCACCACTTGTCATGATCCCCACGAGGCGGACACCAAACCCTTTCTACGTCAATCCACGGTAAACGGTACGCTATGCACAAGTTGCCATAACAAATCTGGCTGGAGCACTTCCAGCCATGCCACATCAACCGCCGTTTGGAATAATGTCGGCGCGAATCCCTGGGCAAACCGACGCACGGAGTGGATTGGTGCCAACGTAGCGGAAAATGCCTGTCTGAATTGCCATACGCCGCATACTGCTGCGGCCGGCGCACGGCTCCAAAAATATCAGGAAGAAAATACCTGCCTTGCCTGCCACAATGGCAATACTGCATCAACTAACATACAAACGGATCTTGGCAAGACTGATAGCCACCCTGTGACAGTGACTCCCAATGCTAATCACGATTTTACGGCAAAGGAGGACCCACTTACTATGACTATCCACGCGGAGTGCCCGGATTGTCACAACCCGCACACAGTGCAGACCGCCGATCCCATGATTTCATTCAATCCATTGAACCTGGCGCAAACCACGACCACACCGCCGCTGGCCAATGCCCGTATCCAGAATGTTCGGGGTCTTGATATCAACGGAAGTGTCATAAGCTCGGTGACCAACCAATATGAATTGTGCTTTAAGTGCCATGGGCTTCCTGCTAAAGGTCCTTGCGGTAGTGTCGTGACGACTGATCGCTGTGGCACCGCAACGGGTTGGAGCATGACACGACTTGATGGAATCTATAACATCCGCGATAAGCTGAACGCTAACAATCCTGCGCTAGTCTCCTGGCATCCGATTGTGACCAACAACCCGGCCAATAATTCGGAGGTTCCCAGCTTAAGAACGGATATACCACTGAATAAAACCAGCAGCCTAATCTATTGCACGGACTGCCATAACAGCGATGCCTCCCCCGCCGCAGGTGGTACCGGGCCTAATGGACCACACGGTTCCAATAATGAGGCCCTGCTGGCTCAGCGTTATAGTCTGGACCCAATCGTGCCTACCAGCGGCAGCGTGGATTTTGTACTGTGTTTCAAATGCCACTCTGAATCCGCCCTGCTGGTATCTCCGCTAAGCGGATTTTCGCATCAACGGCATATCAATACACGCACCAAGTCCTGTGTGAATTGTCATGACCCTCATGGATCACACAGTTATAATCACCTGATTAACTTCCAGACCAATTCCAGTTACACCGGTGGTCCCTATGTCATTGGCGCGACGGGCGGAAACCCGCAACCCATATTTCAGGATAATGGTAATTATACCGGTGCCTGTTGGCTGAACTGCCATGGCAATGCCCACAGCGGGAGGTCTTATTAATGAAACTTAAATTATTCATTGGCGCTTTTTTATCAATTGGAGTGTTACTTCAGGTAACCGCGTCCACCATTACCGATTTCCCGGTATCCGTACGTTCCTCGCTGCAAAGCCTTCCAACAGTTGCCTATAATTCTGTCCACGACCAGTTCCTGATTACGTGGTCGGATGCGCGCTACAATTCCAAAACGGATGTGGATGTCTACGGACGACTGTTAAATGCCCAAGGCGAACCTGTATCGCAAGACATCGTCATATCTAACCATAAGGGGGGACAGGGAGAATCAGCCGTCGCGTTTGATTCTGTTAATCAGAATTATCTCGTCGTCTGGTCAGACTGGCGTAATGCCGATAGCATCGATTCCGACATCTACGCTCAGTTGCTCAACTCCGATGGTAAGCCCATTGGCGCTAATTTCCCTATTACCAGCCTCAGAGTGTCACAGAAACAGGCCACGGTAGCGTTTGACCCTGATAAACAGCGATTTCTCGTGGCCTGGAAAGACGATCGACTGGCGAATCATGAAAAACTGTTCGGTCGCTTTATTAGCCCACGAGGGGAACTACTGGAAGAAGAATTCCTGATTGCCAAAGGAGAAGGGAAACAGGATAAACCCTCTCTAGTTTATGACCAGAAACGCAAAAGGTTTCTGGTAGTCTGGCGCGATATCGTGGATGAAAAACAATACCTGTCCACCACGCTCGAAGGAAAAGGTATTTTTGCCGCTTTTGTTCAGCAGTCCAGTGGGAACGCTAAACCCGGTATTCTAATTGATACGGAGGAAGATGCCTGCCTGCCTCCCTCCTTATATGCCGCCAGCTATTCTCCGGATGATGATTTATTCCTTGTTGTCTGGACCACCGCCCGTGACTACCAGAAAATGGGGTTGGACGTATTCGGCGCCCTGGTGAGGGCCAGCGATGGAAAACATATCGGCAAGGCGTTCCCCATTGCAGTAAAAAAAGATTACCAGGAATTTCCTTCCGTCATTTTCGACCAAAAGCAAAAGCGCTTTTTGGTGGTATGGTATGACCTTCGCCGCGACCAAACAGCAAAAAACATGGATATCTACGGGCGATACGTCTTTCCCAACGGAAAAATGTCAAAAGAATTTCTCATGACAGACCCCAGCCTGCCTGGAATCCGCCGCTTTCCTGCGATTGCCTACAGCGAAAAGAGTGCCACCGCCCTGCTGCTATGGGAAGACTCGAGAGAAAAGACTTCCACCAAAAACCACCAACGTATTTACGCCAGGATCTTCCGCGGAAACTAGCCAGCGCAACCAATCATAAACCGGGGTTGAAACAAAATATTATATGACCCCGGTTTAGCAGCCCGTCCATAGATTTTTCCGATCAGGATAAATAGAAAATTTCATTGCGGTTACGACTTCCCAAGCAGAAGGAAGAGGCGTAACAATAGTCGGTGCCCACCAATATCGCCTTGGGCGCAAGAGGTCCGCGTTCCATGAATGCCGCACGAAGCACTCTCCCGAGCACCCGCATCACCGCTATCGACACATTGCGGGGATTCGCCATACTCGGCGTCTTACCGGTCAACATACAGGGCTTTGCCATGATTTCGGCTACTTTCACCAACCCGGCCGCTTACGGCGATTTGACCGGCTGGAATTTCTGGATCTGGTTTTTTACCTACTCTCTGGGCGATTCAAAACTCCTTGCACTGTTTTCGCTGCTCTTTGGCGCCAGCCTTCTGTTTATCCAGCAACGGGAAGAAGCCGGGCAAGCACAGCGCACAACACTCCATCAGCTGCGCCGTCTGGGTATTCTGTTTGTCTTCGGTATGGTGCACGCGTATTTAATTTGGCCCGGTGACGTACTGGTCTGTTATGCCTTATGCGGCACGCTGTTACTGCCGGCATTAAAATTGCCGCCGCGCCATCTTGTGCTTGCCGGCCTGTTCATTTTTGCTGTGCCCACCATTGGCGCCATAAATCTCAGCCGTGACATGGATCAATGGGACATGAGCGACTGGCAACAGGCACAACAAAACTGGATGCCGCCGACGGAACAGTATCAAAACGAACTGGATGCCTACCGGGGAAATTGGTTACAGCAACAATCTCAGCGCGTCCCCGAGGCTTTTAATGCACAAACACAGAGCCTGCCTGAGTGGGTGCTCTGGCGTGCCGCCGGATTAATGCTGTTTGGTATGGCGCTGTTTAAGCTGGGCGTGTTAACGGGCAAACGTCCTGTCCAGTTCTACCGCTATATGACACTCTTTGGACTTGGATTGGGTGCGCCCATTATGTTCCTGAACAGTTGGCTCTGGGCCAGCGAACAATGGTCTATGGAATACTTCGTGCGCGTTTCCTATTTAGCCAACTACTGGCTCAGCCTCCTGATCGTATCGGGCTATATCGGTCTAACCATGTGGATCTGCCAGTCCGGCCGTTTTCAGCGGCTCACCGAGGCACTGGCCAATGTCGGTCGCATGGCGTTGAGCAACTACCTGCTGCAGTCTATTATTTGTACATTAATCTTTTACGGTCACGGCTTCGGCCTGTTCGGCAAAGTAAACCGAACCGGCCAGTTTATTGTCGTGATCGCCGTATGGGTCTTGCTTGTATTGCTCTCAAACATCTGGTTAAAACACTTCCGCTATGGCCCGCTGGAATGGCTATGGCGCCGGGGAAGCAGCAGGAACATCGTTACTAACCACCCGACCACGGTATCGTAAAAAAGTTATCTCATCACCCTTCGTCATTGCGACAAACACCGGAATCCACGGGTGTATCGTAAGATAGTCATCGTATATTAATGTTCTGACCCTTGGCTAAAGAAGCCAGCTGTCCGGCTGCCAACGCCATCCGTCCCATGGTCAGCAATCAAAAACTGTTTTTGGCGTGTTCGATTGCCTGGTTATCGGCATGTTGAAAGGCGCGCTTTATCATGCACTTCCAGCGACAAACTTGAGCGGGTTGTCACCAGGACACCACAGAAATCAGGGCTTAATGCGCCCACTTCACCCGGTTGCTTGTTGCCTTATTCCGTCTATTTTTTAAGGAAGTTTTTTCGCGCCCATATCGGCATCAGTGACATGAGGCGCGTAGGTCACCAAAGAATCGGAAATGGATTTCCAGAAACCGCGCTGACTGGAACCACTCCCGATCTTGCAATGTTCGAGATGGTATCCGGATAAGCGTATTTCCGGATTAACGTACTGGAGTCCACTTATGAAAAAAACATGTCTGTATGCAGCAACACTGAGCGCTATCCTGTTTGGTACCACGGCGCTTGCCGCGGACGTCATGGAGGAGGAACCCAATCAGCCTATCTATAACGCCCAGGCACTTTCAGTCGATATTGAAATGGCGGTCTACGCAGTCCTCGGTGATATTGGCGGCGGCAACACCACTGACCTGGATTTCTACAGCTTTTATGGCCAGGCCGATGACGTGGTAACCGTTGATATCGACGGCGGCATGGGTGGCGCCCAAAGTGTTGATACGGTAATCGCCATCTTTGGCCCCGGGCCCTACTACCAGATGCTGCGTCTCAATGACGACGCCACCAGCATTGATCCCGGATCAACTCATCGCTTTGATTCACGCATTGATAACTTTCACTTACCGGCGACAGGGCGCTACTATGTCGGCGTCAGTAACTATCCACGCTATTTCCAGAATGGCGGCGTTGTCACCAATGCTACTCGTGGCGCCAGCGGGGATTACACGCTCGTGATTACTGGTGTCAGTCCTGATGTACAAATGATCGATATCGAAGTCAAACCCGGTAATCATGAATGGGCGCCCATCAATCCCAAGAGCCGTGGAAAAATTCCGGTCGCGATCTTATCCACCGGATCATTCGATGCCCGCAACGTCGACCTGACAACACTTACCTTTGGCAGCACCGGCGACGAAGCCAGCCTCTCTCATTGCGGCAAGAGCAATCAGGACTTCAACAATGACGGCAGACTGGATGTCATGTGCCACTTCAATAACCAGGACGCCAGTTTCAATTACAGCGACATTGAAGGCATCTTGCGAGGCGCAACAACAGACGGCACACGCATCGAAGGCCGGGCACCACTGAAAATGGTTCCGCAAAAACAACAGTAAAGTAAATCAACTACCCGCCCCATGACATTCACAAGGATGTCATGGGGTTTTCTTTTAATTAAACCGGGATCAGACCCACTGCTGCTCCACCAGGTCCCTTCTCCCTTTAAACGTCATCCCGTAGGGCGGATTAAGCGCTAGCGAATCTACGATCAATGGGGTTACGATCAATGGGGTGATCAATGGGGTCAGACTCGATTGGCGATCAATGGGGTCAGACTCGATTGATTTGTTATCCGGAGTCATTGCACCTTACGACAAACTTTTGTTTCACAGAAAGTAGCGTAGGACGGTTTAACACGGCAGATCTGCCCGGTGTATCTTGCAATGAAGCAGGAAGACAACAATTCAACTCTTGCCCGCTACGTACCACAAAAGGTTTGCTTTACTTCCTCTTCCGGCTCAGGCGGTAATTGATAACGCGCTTTACCGGGCTGTTCGGTAAAAGGCTGTTGCAGGACTTCATGTAACTCGTGAAACACGGAAAAATCGCCTTCATCTTCCGCGGCCCGGATGGCTGCTTCAATCTGATGATTCCGGGGAATATACACCGGGTTAACCGCCCGCATGTTTTGTAGTCGCTATTCCTCGCCGCGCATCTCGCGGCTAAGGCGCTGGCGCCAGGTAACGGCCCAATCATCAAACTCTGTAGGCTGATCAAACAGACGACGGCAATCACCATCATGCTCAGACGACTGCCCACTCAACTGCGATAAACAAGAAAACGTTAAGGTAAAATCGGCATTGTTTCTTGCCATAACATCAAGCAACGCTTGAATCAGTGAGGCATCCTCCTGGTCAGAATCCTCCTGAGCTGTTAAACCGCACTTGGCGCGCATACCTGCCAACCATGCCTGCTGATAGTGGTCCTTGTAATTCTCCAAACGTGTCTGCGCAACCGCCACCGCCGCTTCGGTGTTATCGTCCAGCATCGGTAGCAAGCACTCCGCCAGGCGCGTTAAATTCCATAAGCCGATGCCGGGCTGATTGTGGTAGGCATAACGCCCGTCACGGTCGATGGAACTGAACACCCGATTATGTGCATAGGCATCCATAAAGGCGCACGGCCCGTAGTCAATGGTCTCTCCGGCAATAGACATGTTATCGGTATTCATAACGCCATGAATAAACCCTAATTGCATCCATTGCGCGATCAGCCTGGCCTGGCGTTCAATCACCGCGCTCAGAAAATCCACATAGGGATTTTCTGCCGAAGCCACCTCGGGGTAGTTTCGCGCAATCACATAATCCGCCAATTTCCTCACGGACTCGGCATCCCCCTGCGCTGCAAAAAACTGAAACGTACCGACCCGAACAAAACTCGCAGCAACACGCGTGATCACACCCCCTGGCAACAAACGCTCTCGGGCAACGGGCTCGCCGGTGGCGACTGCCGCCAATGCGCGCGTGGTGGGCACGTTCAGTTTGGCCATAGCCTCACTGACCAGATACTCTCGCAGCACCGGCCCCAGGGCCGCGCGGCCATCACCATTACGGGAGTAAAATGTAGGCCCGGAACCTTTTAGCTGCACATCAAAGTTGGCGCCATTCGCCCCGTTGATCTCGCCCAACAAAATGGCACGACCATCCCCCAACTGCGGAACAAAGTGGCCAAACTGATGGCCCGCGTACGCCATGGCCAACGGTTCGGCGCCCGCCGGGATGGCATTACCGGAAAACACAGCTGCCACATCGCCGACATCAATGCCATCCGCAGACAATCCCATGTCATGCGCAAGCGCATCATTAAATTTAATTAATGTTGGCCCTGCTACCGGTGTGGGCTGGGTCTTGACGTAGAACGTATCACCCAGATCAACATAACGATTATTAAAAGGAATGTGCAGCAAGTGTCTCTCACTCGAAATACAGGAATGGCCGACAGTTTAGCCGAGGAACGGGCAGGCAAAACCAGAGGATCTCAATGGGTATGGTAGTCTGGGGTCTGCGCGGACTCGTTAAATCTGATCGAGGTAATTCCTCATTTCCAATGAGATTCCCCAGCTATTAACATCCTTGTAGTAATCAACCAAATCACTGTTATAGCCTCTGGATCCCCAAACCATGATGGGCAGATTATGCAGCCCCATGATATTCCTGAACGCAAATGTCAGTTCGAGCCGATAGGTGTTGTATTCGGCGACATCCTTGTAACCTGTGGTGTATTCCACCGCGCTTTTGACTTTTCCAAGAAGCCGGTAGTCATAATCCCAGACTTTCTTAGCAAGCAATGTAACGCCATCGACATATTTTCGTTTCTTGCCATCAGTATCATTTTCCCATTCATTGTATTCTTCGGAAATGCCCTGCAAGAAACCTTTGTTAAGAAAATATTTGAGCTTTAAGTAAGTGGAGAGTTTTTCATTGTCTCCATCCCTGCTGTAACGCCAGCTCAACTCCCAGTAATCCCAGCCTCTACTTATATAGTCTCTTGCAAATTCAGGATTTTCACCATTAGCAGCGAACTCGCTACTCAGTTGCTGGAACGACTGCAAGGTGTTAATACGCTGTCCATTGGACTCGTGCGCATAACCCACATCAAGATAATTTTCGCGACTCCCTAACCAGCGCCGGAAAATAAGCGTGGGGTTAAAGCGTTTACCTATCACTGGAGAGGAATCCCTTTTATCAAGATACATCCCGAAGCGTCCGGTAAAGGTAAAGTAAGGATAGGTGCGATAGCCCTGCTCTTCCCTGGTTTTAAATTTTCCGTTATGGGATATCGGGTACATCTGCGACAACTTGAAATCCAGGTATCGAACATCATTGTCGTCCCAGGTAAACCCGACAGTATTCGGTTCATAGCTTTGCAATAGCAGCGGTCTTGTTAGGGACTGACCATCCTCTTCCTGGGCATTAACCGGAAATACGGAAAACAGAAAAATAAAAAGAAAGATGGATGCGGTTCTCATTAGGCCCTCCTGGCAAAAAAGCGGTGTCAGGTTTCCTTATCTGGAATACTCTTCCTTCTCTTCACCTATACGCTCAAACACTTCCTCCCTGTGTACCGCGATATCCTTGGGCGCTTCAATGCCAATCCTGATCTGTTTACCCTTCTGCCCCACTACAGTTACTTTGATGTCTCGCCCGATGTACAGGGTTTCGCCGATCTTTCTGGTGAGTATGAGCATGATCCCTCCTTGAATGAATGGTTTGGCGCCATCGGCATTATATTAAAAACCTGCGTCTGGCCCCGTTTATTGAAATTGATTTTTTGGGTTTCCTTCGCGAACCAGTACGATTATCCTTCTACCCTGGTCCAGGAATCCGTATTTACCGCTAGAATACCCATGAAAATACCGGTCTGTAAAATCCTTGTGCAATTCCTGGAGAAACTGGGGGTCAAATGCATCTTCGGTATCCCCGGGTCCCATATCCTGCCGGTTTACGACAGCCTCTATGACTCCCCCATTCGCTCGGTGCTGGCCAAGCACGAGCAGGCCGCGGCCTTTATGGCCGGGGGGCATGCCCGGGTCACGGGCGGCGTGGGCGCCTGCATCACCACCGCGGGGCCAGGCGCCACCAATCTGGTGACCGGCATCGCCAGCGCCTATGCCGATAACCTGCCGGTCATCGCCATTACCGGCGAGGCACCCACCCATTTCTTCGGCAAGGGCGGCCTGCAGGAAAGCTCGGGCGAAGGCGGCAGCGTGGACCAGGTGGCGCTGTTCGCCGGTATCACAAGCTACCACAAACTGATTGAACGCACCGATTACCTGGCCAACGTCCTGATCCAGGCGGCCAAGCACCTGCTTTCCGGTACCCCCGGGCCCGTGGTGTTAAGCATTCCCTACAACCTGCAAAAGGAAATGGTGGACGCCGCCATCCTGGACCAGGTGTCCTTCGCCCGCCCGGGCAACGTGCCCATGATTGCCGGGCAACATATCGACCAAACCCTGACCCTGATCGAGCAGGCGAAACGCCCGCTGATTATCGCCGGCTACGGCTGTATACGTTCCGGCGGCCAAACATCGTTGCGCCACATCAGCGAGCGCCTCAATATTCCGGTAACCAGCAGCCTGAAGGCCAAAGGCGCCATCGACGAACGCTCGGCACTGTCCCTGGGCAGCCTCGGCGTCACCTCCGGCGGCGACGCCATGCACTACCTGGAGCAAAGGGCGGACCTGGTACTGGTGCTCGGCGCGGGATTCAATGAACGAACCAGTTACGTCTGGGACCAGCACCTGCTAGCGGGCAAAAAAGTTATCCAGGTAGACAACAACGCCCAGCAATTAGAAAAGGTGTACCGCGCCGACCTGGCGGTGCAGGCCGACCTGGGCGCCTACTTAACGGCACTGGAGGCAGCGGTGACGCAACGACAGATCGCCCCCAAGGAACCGGTGGATGTCGGCGCATTCATCGCAGCGGTACAAACACAGGCCGACGCCTCGGGTGAGACCATTTTCAACGAACAGTTTAACCACGTGAAGGCGTTTTATCGCTGGCTAGAGAATCAATTTCCGGATGGCCTGGTCATGTTTGACGACAACATCGTGTTCGCGCAAAACTTTTACCGGGTATCCGCCAAGGACCGCTTTTATCCCAACACCGGCATCTCGTCATTGGGACACGCCATTCCCGCAGCCATCGGTGCCGGCTGCACCGTCAAGCAACCCCTGTTTGCCATGATCGGCGATGGCGGCTTTCAGATGTGTTGCATGGAGATCATGACAGCGGTCAATTACGACATCCCGTTGAACATCGTCCTGTTTAACAACAACACCATGGGTCTGATTCGCAAGAATCAGCATCACCATTACCAGGACCGTTTCATCGACTGCGATTTCGTCAACCCGGATTACGCCCGGCTGGCACAATCCTTCGGCATCCGCCACGCACGCGTGGAAAACGAGCAGGACTTGTCCACCCTGGCAGCGTCTTTGGATTTTCAACAGGGCATCAATCTCATCGAGATCCTGGTCGACCAGGATGCCTACCCGAATTATTCTTCCCGACGTTAACAGCGCATGACAGCACCCGCGATCACGCGTCTGCAGGATTGCATTGAGCGTTACCAAGCCACTCTTCCCGGGCTGGCGGAACTGGGCAAACCATTGCCGAATCTTTCTTCCGGCGCCGACGCGGATACGCTGAACACACTCATTCAGTTATATGAACAGGTCTACCCGTTACTGGAACAGGCCCTGTGGTCCGATGCTGCGGAGTTTCATTCCTTGCTGGCGTGTTACCAGTCCCTGTTCCGGGAACAGGAAGTGCTCATCCAACAGCGTCTGACCACAACCGGTGCCGCGGATGATCGCTATCATTTTATTCTCAGCATCCCGGTGGCGGACCGACCTTCACACTTGCGCACCTGCCTGGACAGTATTTATCAAGTCTGTAAACAGTTTAATTATGGTGGCAACCGTTCCGGAACCTGGCAGAAAATAACCATCATCGTCGCCGAAGACAGCCGGGAGCCAGACAACATTCGCCAACATAAAGATCTGATAGAGGAATACCGACGCAAAGGATTACAGGTACTCCATTTCGATCAAGCCGAACAATATGAGCTGCTACAGGCTATCCCGAAGCATCAACGGGAACAACTGGGTAACATCCTCACCACCCAACCCAGGGAACGATTTTATCTCAAGGGTCAGGCGGCCAACCGCAACCTCAGTTACCTGAGGTTTCTGCAACTGACACAAGACAAAAATAAAACACTCTATTACTTAGTCGATAGCGACCAGTCCTTTTGCGTCAACCGCCAGACTGAAATCGGTGATGAGGCAGTGGTGGCGCTCAATTATTTTTATTACTTCGACAAACTCTTTCGCAGCACCGATACCCTGGTGCTCACCGGTAAGATGGTGGGCGACCCGCCGGTCTCTCCCTCAGTAATGGCTGGCAATTTTCTTGATGATGTGACGGCCTTCTTCACCGAGTTGGCACAACAGAGTGCTGATCGCGCTTGCCAATTTCATGATCTACCAAAGCAAACACCTGGCGATGCCGCCTATCACGATATGGCCAAACTGTTTGGCTTTGATAACAAACCCGCCACTTTCCCCTACCGGTGCCGGCTCAAGGACAAGCATGATCATATTGCATGCTTAACCGATGTCGCCGGACGTCTAAACGCCTTCTTCTTTGGCGAACACCTGACACGCAAGACCCGTTTCACCTACGGCCAAGGCTTTACCGAAATCACGCCCGCACGCACCATCTATCCCGGCAACTACATCGTCAACTACGAAGGCCTGAAATACATCATCCCCTTCGGCCACCTGCGCTTGCGCATGTCCGGCCCCACGGCCGGGCGCCTCATCGCTGCAGAAATCAAAGGGCGTTTCGCCTCCGTCAACCTGCCCCATTTGCACCGGCGCACCACCGAGACAGGTTTAACAGCTGACTTTCGCCCTGGTGTAAAACTTGGGGAGACCGGGGAGCAGCGGCACATCGATTTATCCAACGAATTTGAGCGCCAGTTTTTCGGCGACCTGATGTTGTTTTCCACGGAAGCATTGGTACAACAGGCGGACGTCACCCGGCCTTTTAAAAAAGATCAAGTTGTGGCGGTCATCAACAAAAAAGAGAGGGAACTACTGGAACTTTACCAACAAAAACACAAAGCCATACGCGAAAAACACCGGCAACTCCAACACCTTGTGTTCCATGCCGGGCATTGGTGGACAACGGTACCGGCACTCACAGACGCCTTGCAACAGGTGCAGGCCTTCCTTAACAACATCGATCACAACTTCGGCGAACAGTCACAGGCCTGGCAGCAGATCTCGTCAACAGAACACCGCGCCCAGCGCAAACAACAGATCACCGATGCCTTACTCCATTACCGGGCCGAGCGGGATGCGTGGGACAGCTTATTCATATAACTTCTTTTTCCCGCAAATGGGAGAATCCGATTTATCACTTCACAAAGTTACCGCATCAAGCGCATGACGGATTATCACCTCGCGACACTCCCGGTAAACCGCTTGCGCGTTTTCCAGAATTTCTTCCGGCAGCGTGACCTCCGAATAATCGTTTTGCGTTTTAACGATTCTTCCACTTTTAATCGCCTCCGAGGAGTCGCCCTTACCCACGACCCCGGTCTGGCTGAAGATGTCATAGCGCTCATTAAGCGGGGAATCCAGCTCCAGCCAGCGCTCTAATTCTGGAAGTAGTCGCTCCGGTGCATTGACCAAGACCTCCGCGTCGAAATAATAATAACCCTGCGCTACCGTTCGACAGAAATCAGAAAGTGTTTTCACTCTCTCGATATAATACTTCCCCGCCTCCTCGGGTGAGGCATAAAGCCAATCCGCATCTTTGCTGGCAAACAGGTTAACAATGCTTTTGATGGTGGGCTCCGGCTCGCGCAAGGAGACAAGTAATTTTACATCCGCGAGGCCTGGTTTCTTTACGTTAAGCGGAAATTCATTGTGCAACAACTTGTCGAACAGGTAACGGCTGTTCGTCTTGAGCGCTTCGCTCTGCCGCAACACCTCAAGCTGCTTATCCAATGCCGACGCGGCATCGTAACGGATGTGCATCTCAAAATAGCCATTGATCTGCGGATGCGATCCAAGAATATGCCCCGCCAGGCTGGTAAAGGCCCGCATATGACTTAGCAGAAAGATTCGTGAGTAGTTGTCAGGCAAGGTACATTAAGAATCATTAAGAAATAGTCGTAGAAGCGATATATTTATCCTATTCCACTGCCGATGTCGATAGTTATAAGCAACCACCATACTGCTGTATGGAAACATGGGTTGCTTAACCATGCTCACAATTAAGAACTCGATTCTGATGTATTCATTTTCACTATGTTTTCGCTAATTCTTTTATTCTTGTTAATATTACTGATACTCGCGCCTGGCTTGTTTCATCAGTAGGCATATGTCCGGATACTGCATCAACAAAGCGGCTCACTTTCAACAAATTATGAAATCGTTCTGATAATTCTTTAGCAAGCTCAGGTTCTGATTGTCTTACTTCGTTTACAATTTCTGGTCGGCCGTCAAGAACGGCGATGATATCCTCAATATCATGACTTGCCATGTAATCGCCATTGCCTCGGCCATCAAATGCTTCAAGCTTGGTGATAAGAAAATAAGGTGCAGATACCATGAGAATTATTTTATCTGAAGGTAATATTATTCGTTCCGCATTTTCTGCAGCTGGCGCATACCACTTATTTCCAAATCCTAAAATCCGTGTATCGGTCGGCATGACGTCCAGGATGACTTTATCGGCAACCCACCGGCATATGGGCGCGCCGTCACTGGCATCTTCCTGAAAACCCAGCGCACGTAATTTTTGTGACAATTTATAATAATCAGCATGCGATGCAACCAGAACGATAGCATCAACATCCCGCGTCACTCTAATTGGTGGCGCTGCGGAATCGGTTATCAACAATCCCGTTGCGCACCCGCCCACAAACACCATTTCATCCGCTACATCTCCAAGCCGATCTATCGCTAACATTAGTATTTCCAGGTTTGGGTTTCTCTCCCTAGCCATAGTGTTCCAATTTCTTTTTCAGTTCCTTTTTAGCGATATCGCGTTCTCTGGCTCGGCCACCACGGATAGCATCCACCAGAGCAAGCAGTTGATAGAGTTCGGGATCATTTTTCGCTGCGACGGGGCCGGACTTGTATAAAGGTGAGAATGACTCACCCCGTACCTCGCCTTCCGGATCGGGCCAAACCGGCGGCGGTTCATTATCCTCCACAAGCCAGGCATCTATTGGCGCAGAAGCGTATGCGGTCGGCATACCCCGGTTTAATCCGCCCCGATCCGGAACAAAAACGTACTGAATACCGTGTAATAAGAAATCTTCCAGATTTCGAATATTCGGCCTTATGTTTTCGTTTTCTTTCACTGCTAACCGTGCGGCAAGCGCGCGTTTGGCTGCGGCATGCACTTCTGACGCACTCATTCCTAGATCTATGGCTAACTTATTGAAAGACCATTGCTTCTTACCCAAAGCAACCAGCTTCAGTAAAAACAAAATATCCTGTGGTTTTAAGTTCATTTGGCTATTCTCTGTTCGCAGTTCGCGAATAGAGAATAACATCCGGCACATATAAGTCAAGCTGCCGATAAGTCCCTGTAGATGCCGGCCTTCCCTGCCACTAGTAAGACAGAGCAGAGACTCAAATAGCCGATACCCCCCAAAACCACTCGTGCGGCACAATAACACAGCCATTGCGCCCTACCTGTACTGGTCCCGCTTTTTCTAAATCTCACTCGCCGGCGGCAGGTCGGCAAAAATACTGTTGGCTAACCAGCCGGTAATGTTATTCGTGAGTTTCGGGTCTCCGACAATCTTCATATCGCCGTTCTTCTGGGCTTTTCGATAGCTGCTTTCACCCATCCATATGTCTGCCAGCGTTTTGACATCGGAGGTGAAATACACATCCACCTCCTTGCCCGGATCATTCACGCAAACATCCAGGTCCTTACCCGTCACCACAATCCACCAATCGGGATATTCTTTAATATCGGTGAACTTGAACCGAATAACGGTTTCCGAACCCACCAGCTTTTCCGGCACAATGCTGCGCTTGAGATAGAGCATCAGCAATTCGACATCGTAATCCTTCTCCGTTAAATTGGAACGCGCCCAGCGCATACCCCAGTGCCCCAGACCCACAATGATCGGCACCAACTCTTTGCACGACTCGGTGGCAAAATATTCGTAGCCTTTCTGGCCGGGGATCTTTTTCTTCAGTACCAGACCATACTCGCTCAGGGAGTCCAATCGTTTCGAGAGCAGGGTTGGTGAAATTAGCATCAAGCCGCGCTGGAGCTCATTAAAGCGCGTCGCCCCCATGATCAGCTCACGCACAATGAGTATGGTCCACTTCTCCCCCAGGATTTCCGTCGCCTTGGCAATGGGGCAAAACTGACCGTATTCCATAGGATTTAACCTCTATATAGGGCTTTTAGGCCCAACTCTATTGGGTGTAGTGGTTTACTGCATTTTGTGTAGTTAGATACTACACAATCGGGAGTACTTTCAAAACCCCGGCCCGCCTAAGCTTCTCCCAACGGTGCCGGACCAAACAGGCACCCAACAACCAACACCAACTTAAACCTAAATTGCGAGGTAACTACCATGAACACACAAGCAACCGATGTCCTGATCCACACCCGCGCCACCCTGAGCGAGGAACAATTCACTGAAGTCGCCAACCGGATAAAGGCCATCCATGGTGTGCTGCGATTTGAGCGCAGCCGCCATAAACCAAACTTTATTCTGGTGGCCTACAACGCCGGACAAACCCGCGCTATTGCCATTCTCAACAAGCTCACCCGTCTGGGCTTTAATGCATCGTTGGTAGGCATGTAATGCCCCGTTTACAGGAGAAGAGCGTCATGTATATACTGACTCTAAAAAAATGCATTTCTCACATTAAGCTACTGATGATGAGCGTATTAAAGAACCTGGCTTATGCCGCCGCGTAGCTAACAATTCAAACCACAAAGGAGATTCGCTCATGATAAAAAGAACACTTACCCTAACCTACGGTGTTACCAGCTACCTGTTGTTCGTAGCAGTTTTTGTTTACACCATTTTATTCATCGGCAATATACTGGTCACACCCTCGCTGGATTCTGCTGGGGGCACTAATCTTGTGAAGGCACTTTTGATCAATGCCGGTATGTTGGGCGCATTTGCGCTGCAGCACAGCATCATGGCGCGCCCGGCGTTCAAACGTGTTTGGACGAAAATCATACCGACTGAAATAGAACGAAGCACCTATGTGCTGGCTTCCACCCTATTACTCGGCTGCATTGTGTACTTCTGGCAGCCGCTGGGCGGCATCATCTGGCAAGTGACCAATCCGATCGCTATTGGCGCCATCTATACGGTGTTTGCTTTCGGCTGGGCCATTTTATTTCTGGCATCGTTCCAGCAGAACCATTTTGATCTCTTTGGCCTGCGTCAGGTATGGTTGGCTTTCCTCAACAAACCCTATACCTACCTGCCATTCAAAACTCCATTTCTATACCGCTACACGCGTCATCCGCTCTACGTTGGCATGATGATGGGGCTGTGGGCCGCACCGACTATGACGACTGCTCATCTCGTGTTTGCCCTGCTGTCCACTGGCTACATCTTTGTCGGCGCAATGCTGGAAGAAAAGGATTTAGAGAATGTCATGCCTGAATACAAACAGTATAAAAAGGATGTACCGATGTTTCTGCCAAGACCCGCACGCAACTTGGGCAAAAAAGCCGTCGCAACGGTGTAAAGCAAGTCCGGCCACAGAAGCAGGTACCCTACCTGCTTCTGTTTTGGCGTAACGGAATCACGCCACAATCCCCGCAATATCAAAGTTCAATAGGGTCAGACTCGATTGATTAAAGCCATAAGTTCAATAGGGTCAGACTCGATTGATTAAAGCCATAAGTTCAATAGGGTCAGACTCGATTGATTAAAGCCATAGTTCAATAGGGTCAGACTCGATTGATTAAAGCCATGATTCAGGAAGATACGAATCAATCGAGTCTGACCCTATTGAACTATTGAACTCCGGGGCAGTAATAACCTTAACTCGATTTCTTAAATTGAATCACCTGACGGCGCTCTTTTTTGGTGGGACGTCCTTCGGTCACCGGTGCGGAGCGCGCCTCGGCGGAAAGCCGTGCTCTTAATGCTTCCCGCGCAGCCTTACTGGCTTCACTCTCTTCGTACAGCAATGCCGCTTGCCTGGCCGGACCACGGTGGGCGGATAAGGCCTTAACCTGTACGACATGCTCGTAGGGCCCAATATGAATCGTTATCGTATCACCAGAATGAATCACTCGAGCCGCTTTCGCGCGCTGGCCATTCACTTTGACTTTACCACCGCCCACCGCCTCCGCAGCCAATGATCGGGTCTTGAAAAACCGCGCGGCCCAGAGCCACTTGTCGATGCGGAGGGAATCGCTTTCAGGCGGGAGAACCATGATGACGGTGATCGACGAATATGTCAGCAGCAGGTTATTTCCTGGTGAATAAACTCAACACCAGGATAGATCCGGGTCCAC
>Ga0224511_10000076_pt1 | contig 30609 bp, 20 predicted proteins | sample SF_May12_sed_USG_2_FD_169988 | JGI IMG/M metagenome (GOLD analysis project Ga0224511, IMG submission 169988) | Sediment microbial communities from San Francisco Bay, California, United States - SF_May12_sed_USGS_8_1 | ecosystem: Environmental > Aquatic > Marine > Sediment | place: USA...
TACTATCTTGGATTTCTATTGTTGATTATTTTATCTTTTATTTATATCTTACGATTAAATAATAATCGCATAAAATTATTTAAAAAAATGGAGCAACAAGAAGAGTCATGTAACGACCAAAGATCAAATTTACCGCTCCCCTATGAATCAATTGATCCTGATTTTAATATTAGGATTGTCAATCCTGCCTGGTGCGAGATGCTTGGTTATGAGCTGGATGAGGTGATTGGCCAACCGATTTCAAACTTTTTGTTTCAGGATAGCATGGAGAAATTGCAGGCGTCTTTTTCTAATTATGTACGCAATGGCGGTATTGATCATGATACTTATTCAGTCAAGCATAATAATGGTAGCCGCGTTGATGTTGAAGTTTTTAGTCGTTTTGAATATGGGCTGAATGGGGAATTTCTTTATACAAATAGTATTCTGACTAATTTGACCCAGAAAAAACAGGCAAATGAACATATAAGCTCACTTGAACAGCGCGATTCCATGCATTGGCGACAAACTATGGTTGGCATCATTGAATGGGATAATGACTTACGTGTTATAGACTGGAATCCAGCGGCGGAAATGATATTTGGTTTTAATAAACAAGAAGCATTAGGTTTAAGAGCAAAAGATTTTATTTTGCTTGAGGCAGAAAAAAATGATTCTGAGATAATTCGTTTAGATTTATTAGCTGAAGAAGGTAGTGAACATGAAATTAATAAAAATTTGACTAAAGATATGCAGGTAATTACCTGTGAATGGTTTAATACTGTCATGTTCGATGAAACAGGTGAGGTAATTGGTGTTTCTTCACTGGTCATGGATATTACGCTACATACAGAAAATCTAGAAATAGTAAAACAACATAAGCGCGAATTAAATCAGTTGATTGATAGTATGGTTGAGGCCGTAATCACAATTGACGCAGCTGGAAATATTCTGAGTTTTAATCTCTCTGCAGAAAAAATATTCGGCTATGCAGCGGATGATGTGATTGGACAAAATATAAAACTATTGGTGCCTGAGTTAAACAAGAGCCAGCATGAGCAGTATTTAACTAATTATTTGATTAATGTTACTGCAAAATCTATTGGTCCAGGTTATGAGGTTGATGGCAAACGTAAAAATGGCGATATTTTTCCTATGCGCATGTCCATTTCTGAACTGCCACAGTCATCAAATAATGAACGTCGTTTTGTTAGTTCCTGTATTGATATAAGTGAGCATCGAAAAATGGAAGAAGCTGTTCGACAGTCACGAAAACTGGATGCAATTGGAGAAATGGCAGGTGGTATAGCTCATGATTTTAATAATCTACTAGGTATCATCAGTGGTAATCTGGAAATCTTGAAGCGTTTTACAGATGATAATGCTGATATGAACAAATGGATTGATAGTAGTCTCAAAACAACGGAGCGTGGAACGACTTTAACCAAGAGCTTGCTTGGTTTCTCAAGAGTGGATGCTGGTGAAGTAAAGACGTTATCGGTTAGTCATCAATTGGCAGATATGATTCCTATGATTGAAAAAACAGCAGGTTTGAAAATTAATGTTAACTATAAGATGGCGGATAAACTTTGGTTGACAGATATTGATTCAGGAGATTTTGAGGATGCTATTATTAATCTTGTGATAAATGCCAAAGATGCTATGCAGGGAAATGGTAATATAGATATTCTTGCGTATAACGAAGTGTTGAGTGAAAATAAAGCATCATATCTGCTTGGTTGCAAAGCGGGTGATTATGTTGTTTTATGTGTATCAGATTCTGGTTCTGGTATCAGTAAGGAAGTACGACAGCGAATATTTGATCCCTTTTACTCTACTAAAGATAAAAATAAGGGGACAGGGCTGGGTTTAAGTATGGTGCATGGTTTTGTTCGGCGTTCTCATGGCGGGATTGATGTGCGCTCTGAATTAGGTGTCGGTACGGCGTTTTACTTGTATTTACCTAGATCTGTTAATAATAAATTAGATAATTTAGGGGGTGAAATGGAGGAGACTATACCAGTGGGGAATGAAACAATTTTGGTCGTTGATGATGAACCACAGCTTGTTGATGTTGCTTCAATTTACCTTAGTGATCTCGGTTATAAAGTGTTGCAGGCAACAGATACTGACCAGGCTATGTCTTTTCTTCAGGGTGATGAAAAAATTGATATGTTATTTAGTGATATTATTATGCCAGGAGGCAAGGATGGTTATGAATTATCAGCGGATGCGCTGGCTTTACGTCCTGGAATTAAGGTGTTGCTTGTTTCAGGTTATACACCAGAAAATGATACGCTTAGTACAGATGCGAGGCATCTTGCTGCTATGCGATTAAGTAAACCTTACGGAAGGGCTGAGCTTGCTCAGCGCGTACGACTGGTACTAGATGATGAGGAACAAAGATAATGAAGAAACCTATTTTACTAATTGTAGATGATGAACCTGAAATGGGCGAGTTTGCAGCATTTGCGGGTGAAATTAGTGGTTACGAAGTTGTGACCATGGATAGTGGTAAAGAATTCCAGGAAGCTTTTTTGCTTATGTCGCCTAATCTAATACTTATGGATGTGGCAATTCCTGATATTGATGCAATCGGATTACTTGAATGGCTAAATAATGCAGGCAATCGATCCCCCATTATTTTGATGAGCGGTCATGGCGACTATATGCTGAACTGGGCGAAGACAGTGGGTACAGATTTGGGCATGTCAATTATTGCTACTTTAAGTAAGCCTATAGCCTTAGATGATTTAGAGAAAGTGTTATCTGACTTTAAAGAAAAACTTGTTAGTTAAGGATGTGTTAGTCCATGTCTGACAGTCATCATCAGCTGGATTTAATTCCATATCCAGTTGTTATTATTGATCGTCTGGGGAAGATTGTTACAATAAACCAGAAAGCCATTTCATTTTCTGGCATGAAAGAAAATGATTTACTAAATACATCAGTACATGATGTATTCCATCCTGCTGAGATAATGGAAATGGATTGTCCGTTATGCAACTACATTAAATATCGAACTGGACCAAGTCTGCAAAATATTAATTTTAAAGACGTAGCTGGATGGCAAAGGATAACTTTTTCTCCAGCCAGTGTTGATAACGATAATCTATTGCAAATGTCGATTGATATTACAGACTATATGCCTGTAGAGAAAAAAAATATCGACCATGAAATATCTATTCGTTCATTATTAAAAAAAATGCCTGTTGTTTATTATCGGATTGATAAAAACGAAGTGATTTTAGAAATTATAGGTGCGGCTCTAGAAAAACTAGATTTAAATGATAAAGCTCCAATGCGAGCTACTGATGTATTCAAGGAATTCAAGGGGAAATATGATACTACTGTAAAACACGGCAGATATTTTTTTGAAAGTCAGCATTTAACTAAACAGGGTGAAGTCTGGTTTTTTCATTATGTTTTTCTTTCTCCTGAGAATAATGAACTAACAGGTTTTGCTCTAGATGTAACGAGCATGAAGCTTGCGCAAAGGGCAATGCTAAAATTAAGCGTTGATAAACGTAATCTGGCGCGTAGAATGCTGCAAATGCAGGAAGATGTACGTTTTGAAGTTGCAAGAGAATTGCATGACGAAATTGGGCAGTCTATTACTGCTGTAAGGGTTATTGCTTCCGCCATGTTAAGTGCACAAAATGCAGCTCCAGACTTCTATCTAAAAAGTGCTGAAAATATTTCAGATGTTGCAGCTAGTATGTACGAGTCGGCGCATGCATTGATGTACGATTTACGCCCAATTGTATTAGATACATTAGGCTTTGAGTCAGCAATACAGTCATGTGTGCATGCGTCCGGACTACAGCAGGTGGGTGTAGTTATTAATCTGGATATAAAAGGAGAAGTTGAAGAAATGGATCAACTGGTTCAGCTGACGATTTTTAGAATTGTTCAGGAAGCTTTAACGAACATAGCTAAGTATGCAAAGGCATCAAAAGTTGAAGTGAAAATTGCAAGAAAAAAAATATTTGATGAATCTTCCTGTTATTCAGATTTGCTTGAGCTTCAGATAGTTGACGATGGTACTGGTTTTTCAGTCGATACACAGGAGAGTAGTCATGGTATGGGTATGCTAGGTTTACGAGAACGAGTGCAGGCGCTTTGTGGTATTTTAAATATCTCAAGTCATGTTGATAAAGGACTTGCATTATTTGTTAGAATTAATTTAAAAATGGCAGAGCTTGATTCTGAATGAACGATAAAAAAATTCTACTGGTTGATGACCATGAGGTTGTACGTGCTGGCTTTAAGAGTCTGCTAATGTCTAATGGATATTGTAATGTAATTGAAGCAGATAGTGCAGAACTTGGCTATAAAGTTTATATAGACCAGAATCCTGATGTTATTGTCTGTGATATTAATATGCCTGGTATGGGTGGCACCGAAATGATTAGGCGAGTTAAGGCGCGTAATAATGAGGCAAAGATTATTGTGTTAAGTATGTATGATGATGCTAGCCACGTAGAAAACATGAGAAAGTTAGGTGTTAGTGGCTATGTTACCAAGCGTAGTGCGCCAACAGAGTTGCTGGCTGCCATTGATGCTGTTTCTAAGCTTGAGTTTTATCTTAGCCAGGATTTGGCCAAGAAATCTGCTGATCTTGACGTTTGTCCATCCGAAATCAATTCACTATCAAAACGTGAATTTGAAATTTTTGTTTTGCTAGCTCAGGGAAGCGCTGTTTCCGAAGTTGCAACTGCCCTAAATATTAGCCCTAAGACGGCAAGTAATCATCGTGACAATATTATGCACAAACTAGGTGTTAAAAACCTGGTTGAATTATCTCTTTGCGCGATACGCCATGGTGTGGTTACCCCTTAATATTTCTGTCTTTTAGATAGATTCAATTTCCTTACTTATAGTCCTATATTGTATTAATTAAGACAATTTTTGACTTAGTCTAATAATTATTGTTGATCTGTGAATTTCGCGTATTGGTTTTATTGTATTAAATAGGAAGTATCCCTATACGTTTTTCTTCTCTATAGAAATAACATTAAGTTATCTAGATTAGGTTAGAGGTAGCTGTGATGGTGATGCAATATACAATTACTGCACGTGGCTTGACTGAACAAGATCAGGCTACGTTGATATCGTTTTTGAAGGTGCTTAATTTAGGTGGTGCTTCTTCCTGGATATATACTGATGAAGATGTTGCTGATGTTGTGCTCGTTGACCCTGAACAGCAAGAAGGTCAGGAGTTTGTCTGGTCGCATCAGATTGGTGTGTACGGTGAGCAAAGGATGGTGACTGTTGGTGAAAATAAGTCAGGAGATGAGGTTTTTCACTGCATAACCAAGCCACTACTTCGTGATAATTTACGTGAAATACTTGATGAATTAATAGATTCAGAAGGTCATTTGATTAGCAGAGATGTTTATTGTTCTAATGAGAATCTGTTTGTTCGCATTAGTGCTTGATATTGATATCGGGCTACGAAAATGATTCAGAATATATCTGATCATATTAAACAATACCTGAGCCTAAGTGTTGATGTTTCAGATCAGGTGAATGATTGTAATTTATATTCTGAAATATTTCTAAAAAATCAAATTTTAATTATGGATGAAATTTATTTTTTTGAAATAAATTATAATTTTTGGAGGGGCAATAATGTATAGTGATAGCCCTGCACCACGACTTCTAGTTGTTGATGATGAAAAAGACATAGCTGAATTTGTTGGTTTTGTAGCCGACAATGCGGGCTACGATGTTAATTGTATTAGTGACCCACATGATTTTATTAATGCATATAGTGATGACCTGAGTATTATTGTTATGGATCTATCAATGCCTGATATGGACGGTATTGAATTGATTAGGTATCTTTCCAGTGTTAACTCTAAGGCGGGAATTGTTCTTATGAGTGGCTACGATGCGAGTGTTTTGCATTCTGCTAAAGAACTGGCAGATAGCCGTGGATTATATATTTTAGGCACATTGGAAAAGCCTGTTTCTATTAATGATCTTGAGTCTATATTAGGTAGGCTGGAAGATGTTAAAAATGTTGATGAAAAGATTATACCAACATCAAGCCTGGTCACCGTCGATGAGTTAGAAAAGGCAATATATAATCACGAATTTATAGTTTATTATCAGCCAAAGGTTGATATGGCTTCTCATTTTTTAGTCTCTATCGAAGCTCTTGTAAGATGGAATCATCCTGAAAGGGGCATCATTATGCCAGAAGAGTTTATTGAAGTTGCGGAAGAAACTGGATTAATCAATGACTTAAGCAGCCAGATTTTGGATCAGGCACTAACTGATTGTAGTAAATTAAAATCAAAAGGAATAATTGTTCAGGTTGCAGTCAATATATCAGCAAGAACACTGACAGACTTGAAATTTCCAGATCATCTTCAGGAAAAACTGATTCAGCATAATCTTGATCCTACACAGTTAATTATAGAGGTGACTGAAAGTGCGCTTTCAGACGATTTTTCCCATGCTCTGGATATTTTAACTCGAATACGTATGAAGGGGATACATTTGTCAATCGATGATTTTGGAACTGGTTATTCATCTATTCAGATGTTACATCGGGGTCCATTTGATGAGCTTAAAGTAGACCGGTCATTTGTTAGCAATATTAAAGTAGATCAGGATGCAAAAGTTATTGCAGAAGCATCTATTGATCTTTCAAAGAAGCTAAAAATAAAAGTTGTTGCTGAAGGTGTCGAATCGCAGGAGTTATGGGATTCATTATTGTTAATGGACTGCGACGAAGCGCAGGGCCACTTTATTAGTCCTGCCATTCCATTAGAAAAAATTCCATATTGGTTGCTTTATTGGGAAAGGGAACAGTTAAAGCAGCTGTCCTGTGCCTAAATAATTTTCCAGGTTATTCTGACTTTAAAGGGGAGAACATAAAGATAATGTGTATTGGAGATATTAACAATGAATATGACAGCATATCAAAGTAACCTGGTTGTTTTTGATGATATTAAGAATATGCTAAATACGGCCTGTAATGAAGGTCATAGCGGTGTTCTTTTTATTTCTTCTGCTAATGGTGTTGGTGCTGGTTTTTCACTTGATAACGGTAAAATTGTTGATGTTGCTTATAAAACAATGCGTGGCAATAAAGCTTTGTTAAATATTAAAAATATTGAACGTGCTCGTTTTTTCTTTGGGCAGGGTGAATTAACTTTGCCTGTTATTAATAATGTAAAACATGATTTACCAGATACTGCTCATATTCTTAACTTCTTAAATATGACGAATAGCGAAATTTTGTCTTCTACAAAAGATGAATCTATAGCTAATCGTAGAGTGATGATTATTAATGATAGTTATGTGGTACGTTCTATTGTTAAACAAATGTTGATTAGACATGACTATGAGGTGTTTGAGGCAGGTGATGCTGAAAGTGCTCTTTTCATAATAGATAATGAACAGCCTGATTTAGTCGTGCTTGATCATATAATGTCTTCTATCAATGGTAAGGATATATTGCGAAGAATCCGTGCAACTGAATTTGGTAAAAATCTTCCAGCGGTTATTTTGACTTCTGATGAATCATTATTGAATAAAAATATTGTTAGTGGTAGTTATTGTCTAATGCCATTTAAACCTAACGATTTACTATTAATGATAAGTGATCTCCTTTCTTCAGATAGATAAAATATAGGGATTTGGTATTGCTATAGCCAAAGATCTTCAGAAATTTCAGTGGTATATAATTAGATTGAAATATATCTGATAATTTGTTGACTCATTTTTACTAAGTCAGTTGTATAATCATTTTATGTATACACTGCCCTCATCACTTTATAAGCCTGAATCAGTCAAACGTATTGATCAGGTAGCAATCCATAGTCTTGGAATTCCCGGATATACCTTAATGCGACGAGCTGGTAAGGCTGTGCTCAATGTTTTATGTGAAAACTACCCACAGGTAAAAAAAATACTGGTGCTGTGTGGTGCGGGTAATAATGCAGGTGATGGCTATGTGCTTGCTCGCCTGGCACAACAGCAGGGTATGGATGTCAGAGTTGTTAGTCTGATTGACCCTGAAAAACTTCAGGATGATGCCTACCAGGCTTACCAGCAATGGAATGAATCTTCAGTACTTTCGGTTAATGATGTGGCATTGCTTGATGATGCCGATGTTATTGTTGATGCCTTATTGGGCACGGGATTGACGCGTGAAGTCAAAGATTCATGGCTGAACTGGATTGATGCTGTTAACTATTCTAAGAAAGCGGTGATCTCAGTTGATGTGCCATCTGGACTGGATGCTCTAACCGGTTCAATTAGGGGTGCAGCCATATGCGCAGACATTACGGTTACTTTCATTGCATTAAAAATAGGACTGTTTACTGCCAGCGGTAAGGCCTGTTGTGGTGAGGTTGTGTTTGATTCACTGGATGTACCCGAATCTGCTTATGAAATAGAGCCATCTATCGCTGAGTTATTAATATCGCCCGAAAACTTAAATCTTCCGCAACGGCGACATGATTCACATAAAGGTCTGTATGGTCATGTGCTACTTATTGGAGGTAACGATGGCATGCCCGGAGCGGTGATACTGGCGGCCAGGGCAGCTTTGCGTAGTGGCGCTGCCATGGTTACCGTGGTTACACGTGTTCAGCATGTGGTGGCTGTTGCTGCGGCCTGTCCTGAGGCTATGGTGTACGGTAGTGAGAATGGTGAGCTACCTGCTTTATCGCCTGGAAAAATTTCAATGCAAGCTATAGGTCCTGGTTTGGGACGGGATGCCTGGGCACATCGTTTACTGATGCAAGCTATTTCACTGGAGCTGCCAATGATTCTTGATGCAGATGCATTGAATCTTATTGCCGAGAAAAAGCTTAATATCAAATCACCTCATATTATTACCCCACACCCAGGTGAGGCGGCACGTTTATTATCCAGAGAGAGTGCAGCCGAAATTCAGCTTGATCGGATGACTGCTATTAAACAGCTTTATGACCTGATGTCAGGGGTGGTTGTCTTAAAAGGCTCAGGTACGATGATTTATGATGGCGATCATTTGTCGGTTTGTCCCTTTGGTAATCCAGCTATGGCGGTAGCGGGCATGGGAGATGTTCTTACAGGTGTTATCGCAGCATTTGTTGCCCAGGGACTGGATTTGAACCAGGCAGCGACAGCGGGTGTTTGTGTTCATGCCCTGGCAGGTGATTTAGCGGCCGATGGTGAGACGCGGGGGGTGCTGGCCTCAGATGTGATTGATGCAATTAGACAGGTGATCGCTGATGAGTGCTGAATTTGCCTCTATGTCATTATTTCTGGAGTCAGAAAAAGCTCAGGAGGACTTTGCCGCTAAAATGGCGAAAAAATCAAATCTTGATCTAGTGATTTTCCTGCATGGTGATTTAGGTGCAGGAAAAACCACTTTTGCTCGGGGTTTTCTGCGTGGATGTGGTTATCAGGGCCTGGTAAAAAGCCCCACATATACCCTGGTGGAGCCTTATTCTCTGAGTGATGAAAAAATGGCCTATCATTTTGATTTATATAGATTATCTGATGGCGAGGAACTGGAATTTGCCGGTGTTCGAGATTATTTTGATGGTCAGTCAGTTTCATTAATAGAATGGCCAGAAAAGGCTGAGGGCTATCTACCTGAGCCAGATATTGTTTGTCAGCTTGAATATCAGGAGCAGGGGCGGAAGATTGATATTTATGCCAAAACAGCAAGAGGGAATGAGCTGGTGTTAGGTTTGCTACCTAACTAATTACTATAGATAAGTGATGTATCTATATAAAAATATTACAAAAAACTTGCAATCGTTCAAAAAATAGCCAAACTGTAGTTATTAATTCTTTTAAGCACGATGAAAGGGTTTTGGATACATGGGAAAAGATCGTCGAAAATTTTTACGGCAATTGCTTGGTATGGGTGGTGCAGCGGGTTTATCCGGTGTTTCAGGCCTGTCACGTGCCAGTGCGCCCAAAGCGCAAGTAAAAGATATTCGACTGTCTAAAAATGATGGTTACGTTCGACTGGTTTTTGATTTAGATCGCTCGATTCAGCATTCCATTTTCGCATTACACCAGCCAGAGCGTATTGTTCTTGACCTGAAAAATGCCAGCATGCCCCATGGGCTGGTTGATATGATTCAGGCCAATTCATTAATTCGCGGTATTCGTACTGGAATTCAAAATGGCCATGATTTACGGGTGGTATTTGATCTGTACAATCAGATTTCTCCCCGCAGCTTTTTGTTGGCCCCTTCGGGTAAAGCAGGACATCGTTTGGTGCTTGATCTGCGTGATTCATCAATAAAATCAGAAAAGACGGCTTCAGAAGCAAAGCCTAAAAAAGACTTACGTGACGTCATTATTGCAATTGATGCCGGTCATGGTGGCAGGGATCCTGGTGCGACAGGACGAGGTGGAACCAAAGAAAAAACAATCACACTTCAAATGGCCAGAAAGCTTGAAAAACTTATCAATGCACAACGTGGCATGAAAGCGGTGTTAACGCGAAAGAATGATCGCTATATGAAGTTACGCCAGCGTATTGATAAAGCGAGAAATAACAATGCTGACATGATGATTTCGCTGCATGCAGATTCTTTCCCCAATCCACGTGCCCGAGGTTCATCTATTTTTGCATTGTCAGTTGATGGTGCCAGTTCAGAAACTGCACGCTTGTTGGCAGAAAATGAAAATGCTTCTAATTTATTATTTGGTGATGTTTCATTAGATGTTGATGATGCCATGGTTAAGGAGGTTTTATTTGATCTATCGTTGACCGGTACAATTCAATCCAGTCTTGATATTGGAGATGAAGTGTTAAAGCAAATTGGTAAAGTAAATAAAGTACATAAAAAGACCGTTCAACAGGCCGGATTTGCTGTTTTAAAAGCACCCAATATCCCTTCGGTTTTACTGGAAACAGCATTTATTTCTAATCCACGAGAAGAAAAGAATTTACGTAGTTCAGCTCACCAGAAAAAAATGGCTAAAGCCATTAGTCGTGGTGTTGCTAGTTATTTTTTAAGGAAAGCGCCTCCAGGTACGTGGTTAGCTGAAGCAAAAACAGACTACCGGGTTAAGCCGGGTGATAACCTTGGCCTTATTGCTGATAAATTTAATACCAGCGTTGATAATTTACGAGCACGAAATGCATTACATACGAATAACCTGAGTGCAGGTCAGGTTCTTAAAATCCCAGTGAGTTAAAAGCAATAAAAATAAAAAACTCACAACATCCTGCTTGATGGCCCTTAATTGGGCCATTTTTTTGCAATGTTAATAATAGCTTAGTTGGTTTTGGTTTGATTCAGAATAAAGTCAACACCATTAATAAATGGCTCATCACCATTAATTGTAATGCGTTCCTCATTGGGTGATGTTAACCCAAGCTTATCCAACTGGCGTTTAGATATACGTACGCTGTATTCACCCATAGGAATATGACTCAGAATATAGAAGCCGTCGTAGGCCGTTTCTGTTGATGATATAACATGATTGTTCTGGTCAACGAGTTCGACAGTAACATTTCCCACACCAAACTGTCGGCCGTTTTTAACAAGCTCGACTGTTCCATCAATTTCACCCGTTGTAAAGATAGGGAAGTCGATCTCTATTGCATGCCCCGGTCTTGGTATTACGCGTACACCATCCAGGGCAGGTGTCCATAATGGGTCACTCAATGTTCCTGGGGCAATAATAATATTGGTGGGATTGTGTGCTGGCAGCCCTGTAAGGAATAAAATACCATCTTCATCAGAACGTTCCTTATTGTAACCATTATTAACACGGACACCTATATCTTCAATCGGTGTATCACCTTCGTTAAAGATACCGTCTTTATTTGTATCCATAAAGAAGTGAGCTGACACACTACCCTGATTTGCCAGGTTACCTGAGTCCTGATGCCAACTATTACGTCGTGGTTCATAGCCAAAAGCAATTGAAAAATTAAGATCCAGATTTATTTCATTTTCATTGTTATATCTGATGCCATAGCTAAGACCATATTTTCCAGAGACCTTATTTGCTGTGGCGCTGATTTCAGTTAAGTTTTGCTGGATAGAACGGTTGATGCCAAAGCTGAATCTGTAGTCTTCATACTGGCCGGGATCCAAAGTTAGCGCAATATTAGAAACTTCATTCTCTGGTTTGAGTATATAGCCAATAGTGCCGCGTAATCTAACCCGGTCAATATTTGTACTAATTTGTAAGTTACCATTACTTGTTGCCTGTTGATCAGTCACTTGTTGATGGGTGATTTGATTTGTAATAGCGACACCGTGGGTGCTCATTGATAATTGGTTGGTAATTTCAAATAATTCACCACCAGCTGCGTATTCATCACGTTTGAAACCAAATGTAACAGGGATGCGAGGTAAAAAAGAGGGTGGTATTGCAGTGTTAATGCTCAGTTTACTACGTCTTGTTATTTCAGCGGTACTGGGTAAAAACTCCTCACTGAAAAAGTTGCTTAAGTGAATATCATTAAAGCCAATCACTGTTTCATCAATACGTGTTTGTAAGTCTATCTCTACAGCGCTACCACCTGTTGAGTCATCGACAATAGTTGCAGATGCTAATAATGCATTCCAGTAACTGATGACTCCAGCTCCAAGGTAATCATGTTGTACTATTGTATTTGATTCATTAAGTGGAATACTGACAAGATTAAAAGTACCTGAAATATTTTTGTTAATACCATAATCAAATTGGGCAACTGTTCGCTGCTCACCATCGTCATCAGTAATGGTTGAAACTTTATAATAATGCTTGCCCTGCTGTGTTAGTGCATGAGTTAACTGAAAATTTTTGCTTTCTTCCCTGAGTTCACCTTTGGGTCCATAGAAAACGAGGCGAAAGTGGTTGTTGCCAAACAATAAAGGTATATCTTTAAAATCATACTGACCATTAACGGCAGTTTGTTGATAACCAATTAGAGCGTTATTTTGGTAAAGCTCAACTTCCCAGCCGGGTAATAGCTCACCGATAAAACGGTGTCGATCATATTCACTTTGCTGTCCAATAGGATGGCTGCTGGCAGATACACCATAATTAAGATCACCAGTAGAATTTATTAATCCAATACGAGGTTCTGTTATATGGCCAAATTTGTATTCGTTGGCGTTGATGGGGCCGAGTAAGCCACCATCAGGATCAGTGCGTCCAAAGGTGACTCTAAAATCATTGATTCCATTTTGATCATCCATGGTGAGAAACCAGGTTGATTCGTGTTGTAAAAGGTCAGCTGTTGCATAAGTGATAGAATTAAAAGTGGTGACATCACCTGCATCAGAAAAACGCTGAGCCACTCTCAATGTTTGGTCAATAAATGGTGGCGTGTAATTTTCGTACGCTTCATGATGACGGGGGTAGTGTTGCTCTGTCATACTGGTTCTTGCAAGTGCCTTTGCTATGCGTCTCTCACGATCCAGGCGTGCAAGAAAGGGTAGTTTTATATCTGATCTAATGACTGCTCGTGATGAGAATAAATCAATATCAATCTCCATTCCTAGCCATTTACTAAGAAGATTTGATTCTATAAAAATATCATTATCAAGGATTTTTACCAGTTCGTTATTATATGGCTTAGCTATGCCTTTCAGAATAACTTCATTACGAAGTGTATCAAGAGAAAATGTATTCTCTTCCTTAATAATAAAACCTTCAGCAAAATCTATTTTAACTTTGATAGCAATATCAAGAATACTAGAAAGAGCACTCAATGGTATTAAAACAATATCTTTATATTGATAAGCGCCTATGACATCTTCAAATACATAAGTATCAACTCGTATTTCCAGAATTCTCAGGTCAGAATCCTGTGGTATCCAGATGCCCGTAAGGGTTTCTTTTTGAGTTGAATCTTGTTCAGCAGTGGTTTCGATTGTTGTGCTGTCTTCTTCAGTTGCTGGCAGAAGTTCAGGTTTCTCAACAAGGGGGGTAATAGCTTCTGTTTCTGCCGGGGAAGTAACGACGGGTGTTGGTGCTGTTGGTACTGGCTTCTCGGGTGTAACATCTGTATCAGGTGATGATGTTTCTATATTGTTATCTTCAGCTGTCTCCTGCTTAGGTGGGGCAAGTAACTCTTCGATGTTATCGATGCCCTTGCTTTTGTCGATCAGGATAAAGGTTTTTTCTGTACCTGTCTGTATCGGTGCAACAGGTTTTTCAAATCCAGCTTCATCTTCGGCTATAGCTTCATCACTGGGTAGAATATTATCCAATGGCTTACTGGATTCATCTGTGGGTATAGAAACAGGCGTTGCTGTATTATCAATAGCCTGAGTTTTGTCATCGGGAATAGAGGTATCTTCAATTTCAGATGCCGTTGGATCAGGTGTTTCTTTAAGCTCATTTTCTGTTAGTTCTTCATCACTGGGTAAGATATTTTCTAACGACTTATTGAGTTCGTTAACGTGTATGGTGGCAGGGTCAACGGTGTTATCGATTCCCTGACTTTTGTCGATGAGAATAAAGTTTTCTTTGCTCTTTGATGTTGTAGGTTCAGGTGTTTCCTCAGATTCATCTTTTGATAGTTCTTTATCACTGGGCAGGATGTTATCTAATGGCTTATTGAATTCATCAATGGATGTGGGAGCTGCATTATCAATAGCCTGAGTGTTGTTGGAAGTAGAGTTGTCTTCTGTCTCTAATTCTGCAGATTCAGGTGTTTCCTCAGACTCATCTTCTGATAGTTCTATATCACTGGGCAGGATGTTATCTAATGGCTCACTAAATTCATCAATGGATGTGGGAGCCGCATCATCAATAGCCTGAGTGTTGTTGTTGGAAGTAGAGCTGTCTTCAGCCTCTGATTCTGCAGGTTCAGGTGTTTCCTCAGACTCATCTTCTGATAGCTCTTCATCACTGGGCAGGATGTTATCTAGTGACTCATTGAGTTCCTCAATGTGTCTGGTAGCAGGGTCGACGGTATTATCAATACCCAGTTCTCTATCAAAAAGTACTGTTCCTTCTTCAGCGTTAACTTTGAATGTGATTAAGCACAGTAATAGCAGGCTGAATAATAATGAAAGAATAGGTTTGACTGCCATATTTCATTTTTTATAAGGCGAAACTAGTTTCAGCTATTAAGCCTGTTTTTTCGTCTTTTCCTGATTCAAGAAAGATGATTCGAATTTTACCTTCTTTTATAGAAATTCCTGATGGTGCTCTTATAGGTACTGAAAACTTCCTGAAAACATTTGTTGAATAAATTGCAACACCATTAGCCATAGCAATTATTACAGGTTCATCACCATTATTGGGCGTAAATATGGCGCGAAAATCACCATAAACAGATTGATTTCCACTGCGGTGCATATCAACTGAAATGCCTGGTATAGGGTTGGCTTCGTCACCAGGGATGATATGGGCGTTATCCAGTTTTAATTCACTCTGGAGTTTGCCATGGCGGATTATGACTGGAATAGAAATGCCAACAATAGGAATAATTTCAACAGTGATTCCCTCGGGGTTTGTGTTTATATTTGATTCAATGCTGCTTTTAGAAGCTTTAGGAATAGATTGAAATAGTAGGTGAGAGCGATATTCACCATCGACCATGTCACGTTTTTTTCTCAGCATCAAACGGATAACCTGGGATTGACCAGGTGCTAGTGTAATTTGACGAGGCGAATATCTCACCATTGAATTAGCAAATAAACCTTTTTCCCCTGCTTTAACAGGTTTAAATTGACCATTTTCAGTCATATTCTGATTAATGAATGAAATACGAAAATCACCTTGTTCTGTGCCGTTATTCATTAATGTTACCTGTGCGGTACGTGTTCGTTCCTCAAAAACAATACGTGTGGGGGTAACCATTAAATTAGCGGTTGCTATAGCATAACCTTGTGTGGTTACCATGAAGATTAAAAATAAAATCAATTGGGTAAAAAATTTCATCATGAATTGCTTAGGAGAAGAACTTATTTTTAAAATTGATTGGTTCATTTTGTATTTCTCAGTTTTTTTATTTAATAATTATCTATATGAAGCTTAAAAAAATAAGGGACAACCGGTTACCGATTGTCCCTTATTATTAACAACACGTCATGTCTAATTATGAAGTTTGTTATCTATTGATAATTAACTGTAATTGTATATGGTGTTCCAGCGGTAGTTGAATAGGAGCCTGCTGGTTGACTACCAGCGACCGATAAAATACCACCAACATTAACAGTTGCAGCTCCAGCAACAAGTGCTGTAGGAAGTGGAGCATCTGCTGGGTTAGCAGATATTCCCATAGTATTGCCAAGACCATCATCGAGTACGGCAGCGGTCATATCTACGACCACAGTAATTGCCATAGTTGTTTCACCACCAATGGTGAATTGACCCTGGGATGGTGTTGTTGTCGCACCTACAGTGAGTAGATCAATATCAGCATCGGCTGTTCTAACACCAGCGTCAGAAATTGTAACATTACCGCCAACAGTGCCGACCGCAAAATCACCAAAGTTGAGTTTTGTGGTTACATGCTCCGCAATGGTCAAGGGAGCGATGACCTTTGCACTGGCTGTACCGATAGCACCACCAGCAGCTAAAGCTCCTGAACTGTAGATACTAGTCATTAATGTAACCAGACCTATTTTTAAATATTGTTTGTTCATGTCTATATCCTCTTACCTGTCAAATAAGGTCGCCTTATTTTTTTGTTGAACCATGGCATTGAGTATAGAAGTCAACACCCGAATTTCAAGTTATGTAATTGATTTGTTTAGTCTATTTGAGTTTGTATCATTTATATTAGTACCCCGTTTATTATTTAATAATCTTAATAAACAGGTTTGTCCATTTAGTTGTAATCGACTGTTACCGACATTTGGCCTGAATAAGAGCCAAAAGCCTGGTTAGCGCTTACATTTAATGTGGCGCCAACAAATAGAGTTTGTTGGCCGCTGCCGTCCAGTACCCCTGAAGGTGTGGGCGAACTAGTGAAATTATCAACGGTCATGCTGTGTGATGCGGTATCACTCAATATTACGGAAACCGGTAAGGTAATAGAAAAACTGGCATTGGCTATGCCCTGCACATTAAAACTGGACGGATTGCCTGGTGTTGATGTATTGATGCTGGTACCACCTGTTGCCGATCGTGCTCCTCCGGGTGTCAAGATGACCGTGCCTGAGGTTGCACCGGCAGAAATGTCACCGAATGAGAGTCCATTAGTTGTAGTCATACTTATAGTTTGAATAATATTGGCATCAACCGTGGCGGTTGCTGTTGCAGCCTGAACAGATGTGTATGAGATAGTAGTTACCAAACATGTAACGGCAGAGGCAATGTAGATTGCCTTTGTAATACTGTTCATTGAGTTAGCGCTCTTTGTATTCATACGTTTGATGATAGCCTTAATCCTGTGGTTCCACGCTCTTTTTCGCTGGCATTCTTGATCAAAAGGGGTGTTTTTAAGATTAGTGGTTATTAATATAGTCCCTTTAGTTGTAGTTTACCGTCACTGTGTACGGTGAACCCGCACCGGTGGCCGTTGAGTATGTGCCAGATGTTTGTAGTGGTCCCAGATTCAGGGTAGCACCTACCTGGAATGTTTCAACACCGGCTGCAGGTATGATACCGAGGCTGTTGTTTACAAAAGTGGTGGCATTAATCTGTTGTCCTGTTGCATTTTCCAGTACAGCGGGACCAGTGATCAATAAGGTATAGGTCAGGCCAGGTTGCCCACTAAGTTGGAATGCGCCTGAATTGCCGGGGCCTGCGGCCAATATACTGCCATCACCAGTGGTAGTCCGAGTACCAAGAACATCAAGTATTACGGTACCACTAAGACTACCGCCAGCAACTGTTCCAAAATTCATAGGGGTCAGTTCCGATATGGCGAGGGGAACTATTGAAGTAGCAGTTGCTGTTGCATTGGGTGATAATTTTGTGGCGGTGCCCTGGATTAATTCAACACGAAAAGTAGGTGATAAATAATCATCCGCTGTCTGTGGATACGTTGTTGCTATGTTGCCATACAATGTTAGTGTGAATGGGAGTGTTAGGGCTGAATTTGCGGGCACGTTTATTGGGAAACTGATGTTAGCTGATGTAGCTATAGTCGGTTCATAGACAAAAACGGTTAGGTTTAAATTTGTGCCAACGCCTCCTACAGGTGCTAAAGGCGTAGGAGCTGTATTCCAGGCCAGGGTAAATGGATAGGCTAAACAGGCTGTACCCAGTCGGTTATCGGCCTGGATCTGGTAAGTGGTGACCGGCAAGGTAGTGGTTAAGCCAATATCACCAACAGTTGTCAGGGCGCCAGTATTCGACATACTGATCGTTCCCGAACCTGAGTCAATAGAAAATTCTCCAAAGGCAAGCGCGGCACTGGGAGAAGTTAGTGTCCAGCTTCTGCCGCAGCTATCGATATTGATTGGTGGTGCAAAAACATTAGTGGCAAAAAAGCTAAGTAGAAGGCTGTGAATAAGTACCAGATATTTAGATTTGATGGTCATATTGATTTATGTCTTTTTATCAGTTCTAACTAGACGTATATGTTTGGGGTGTTCTTTCAAATCATTAAGGGTTATACCATTACGAAATAATACATACCATGCATATTCAGGATCGTTTTTATTAGATGAAGCTGTCCAGTACCAGCTTGGCAAGGTTTCAGGAAAATAGTGGTTGTTTATCGTAACTGCTGAGGTGTTTTTTTCCAGACTGACAATAGAGAGCATTTCACTTTTTGTAGGTAATCGCCAGTCAGAGTATCCGCAAAATTTCTGTTCATTAATAGCTTGAATATAGGCGAATGTATCACAGTCTGTATTGCCACTGCATCGTCCCCTATCTGTAGAACCTGAATGCACCTGATTTGGTGAAGCTTCATTTACAGGTTGAAACCAGGAATATGAATTATTTTTGTCCCTCATCCCTCCATCACTGGATTTTACTTCCCACACCAAACCATTATGGGTATCTTCAACACAGTGCCATTGCTTAGTGTTATCGGGGACAGGATTACCGCTTCTATCACGTTTTAAATATTTGAGATGCTTGCTCGATTCAATACCTGCTTGTGCCTGTAATGATACTTCAGATGCAGCCAGGGGTGAGATCAGGAAAGTGCACAGGCACAAGGTTGTTGTAATTACTTTTATTCGCTCAATAAGAAATTGAGATGATCTGTTGAGAGGTAATTGATTGAGGGCGTCGTTGTTCATTTTTTATACAGGGTTAATAATAAAGTGGGTATTTATTTTGAATGATGCAATTAATTACAGCTTTTTTACAGGGTTTACCTTGATTAATGCAAAATCCTATAAGCACCTTTAATTAAAGCAATAAAACCAGGAATGTAAAGGCTTGAGCACGGATAGTCGTTCGAGGGTTAAATTTAACTGATAGATGGCAAATTGAAGATTACTGTTAAAAGTGATGTTAAGGGTATTTGCACAAAAAAAATTATAGATTTAGTAAATGATTTTTAATTTATATAAAAAATGTTGTGTTGTTTTTTCGACAAAAAATTATGTTGTTTTTGGTTGATTCAGGATGAGCTATTAGTATTAATTTTAACTACTTTATAAGTTTGTCATGGACGGCGAAAAACTTATGATGAACGGTGCCATTAAGTGGTGTCGTATTTTTCCTATTTAGATGTTTTATATAGGGTTGTTGAGATATCAACGAAAATGTCAGTTGTTGACGAAAAACGCAGCCCTTATTTTTCCAATATTTCTTTGCTTTTCACATACTTAGCGTCTATTTTTATAACGAAATATAGTATACTTGGTTCATGAATTATGTAGTTGTTCTGAATCTCGGATCACTACAGAAATACTAAAAAAAAGATGTCTTTTAACCCGAATTAATTATTTAAATGTAGAATTTTTTTGATGGATTAATGTGATAATTTTATCTAAACATAATATTTTTTATTTTTTGAAATATTCGAATATTTCAAAGTCCAGTTTGTCTGTTTTATTCGTATTTTTTATTTGCTTAAATTCTCCCATAGTTTTTTCTGCCGCTGGTGATGTTATCAGCAATACTGCAACGATCAATTTTATTTCTCAGGGTGTTTCACTGGTTCAGGAATCCTCACCCTCAGGTAATTCGTTGGCGGGTGTTGGTAATGGTACAGCCACGTCATTCACAGAAGATCGTTTGATAAACTTTAGTGTTGTATCGATTGATGCCACGGCAGTGAATGTTTCATCATCACAGTCGGCAGCATTTCTTAGCTATACCGTCACCAATAACGGTAATGATGTCCAGGATTTCCTACTAACTGCAGTCAATACAGCGACTCCTTTTGCTGCCAACACTGATAATTTTGATCCAGTACCACCGATGCAGGTTTTTGTTGAAGATGGAAGCAGTGCTGGTTATTTGTTGGCTGAAGATACACAGGTTTTTATTGATGATTTGGCAATAGGGGCAACGGCAACGGTTTATGTAGTAGCAACTATGCCAGTAACTGTTATTGGTGATGCAGCTGCTGTTGCTTTAATCGCACAGGTTGCAGAGGGGGGAACTGCTGGTCAAGGTGCTGTTATTACCAGCGATGATAACAGTCATGTGAGCCCGGCGGGTACATATAGCAATGGTGCTGTAACTATTGCAGCAGGCAGTGCTAATTTGGTGAGTGATACAGCGGGGGTGGAAACAGTGTTCAATGACCCTGCCGCAGTTAATCCTGAGGATGTGGATAGTGCTTCGGTTCAAGATGTTCGTGCGAATGGTCAGCATTCTGATACCGGTTTGTTTTTAGTGCAGGCAGCTGCACCGGCTTCTGTAGTTTTAAATAAAACAGTAACTGTTATTGATACATTGGGTGGTACTGATCCACATGCGGGTTCGACTTTGCGCTATCAAATTGATGTTGTGGTAGGTGGTGTTAGTAATGTTAACAATCTTGTGATCACTGACGCAATTCCTGTAAATACAACATATACACCGTCAAGCTTATTGCTAAATGGCATTGCACAAACAGATGTTTCTGATACGCCTACTGATTATTCAGAATTTAACGGTAGCGCTATTATTGTTGATTTAAGCCAGGGTGGAACAGTTTCTGTTGCACCGGCCACACCCAACCTGATTACTTTTGATGTCACAATTGATTGAGGAAAATGTTATGAAAAAAATAAGATTAATTTTCAAATTATTTATTAGTGCAGTATTTTTTACTTCCCTGTTTTCTCCAGCTGTTTTTGCAAAAGATGGAAAAATTGTTTTGACCAATAAGGTTTTTAAGCAGGTGATTAAAAAAGATAAGGATGGCAATACTAGTTATGACTATGTTGAACCTAAAACAGCACTGCCTGGTGACGTTATGTTGTACATCATCAGTTTTGAAAACATTGGAACTGATCCTGCTGATAATATTGTTATTAATGATCCTGTTCCAAATAACTCTAAATATCGTATCGATTCCGCGACTGGTAATAACACAGATATAACATTTTCTATTGATGGCGGGAAAAATTTTGGTAACCCAAAAGATCTTGTTGTCAGTGATAAGAATGGAAAGGAGTGGATGGCAAAACCGGAAAGTTATACGCACATTCGATGGGTTTATAAAAAATCGTTACTGCCAGGAGAGAAAGGTGAAGTCTCCTTCAAAACAGAAATAAAAGGTAATAAATAAAAATGATGAATTTTAACAAGTCTTATGAATACATGATGAGACTAGCAATATGAGAATTTAGCTTATGCGAATGCAATACAAAAAACCTAACTTATTCCAGGGGCTCGTTAACAACGAGCCATTGGTCGTTTTTGGGAAGCATAAAAATAGAGATGCACCAGTGATTTATCACCGGCGTGATGGGCCATTGTTTGATACGGGGCCGCCGTCTGGAACAGGGCCTCCGATGGAGGTTGGGCTACCAAAAATAAAGGGGAATTGGCGGGACACAATTCTCCGGAAAAATAAAATAAACGGAAAAATGCTGGTGCTGAAATGGTTCAACATCAGTGAAGAAAATAAAGACATTAAACTCAATAAGAGGAAAACGAAGATGAAAAACTTCAAACTACAAAGGCTATTAAGCTTTGCGTTTATAGGTTGTTTAAGTGCCTTGAATGCTTCAACGGTGTTTGCCGCAGCTGGTGACACTATCAGCAATACTGCAACATTGAATTATGATGTTGGTAGTGTTGCTCAAACTGCCATTACTTCTGCGGCTGCAGATTTTGTAGAAGATCGTAAAATAATTTTTACAGTGGCTGAATCAGATGCTTTAACCACATCAGTTTCACCAGGCCAGACTTTGGCAGTGCAAACTTTTACTGTTACAAATAATGGTAATGCTACGCAGGATTTTCTGTTAGCAGCAATCAATCGAACTACTGGTACAGCTGATCCACATGGTGGTGCAAATGATATTTTTGATGCCACTGCTGTTCAGGTATTTGTTGAAACCTTAAACGCTGGTGCTTATGTACAAGCAGATGATACTGATATCTTCATTGATAATTTAGCACCATTAGCTTCTGCTACGGTCTATATTGTTTCAACCATACCGGGAACTGTTACTAATGCTCAGGTGGCGGTCATGTCGCTGGTGGTTCAGGTGGCTGAAGGTGCTGGCACGGGTTTAGCTGCTGATGCGATTATGCTGGATGATAATAGTCATGTTAGTCCAGCTGGAACATTCAGTAATGGTGCTCAAACTACGGCTGCTGTTGCTGCAGCTACGGTGGCTAATGGTGTGCTTACTGTAGAAACAGTGTTCGCTGATGCTGCTGGTGACGTGGATTCAACAGGCGCAGCTGGAGCGGCTTCAAATGGTCAGCATTCAGACAGTGACTCATACACGGTCAGTTCTGCTGCTTTGACTGTTACCAAAACGGTGACCACATTGTGGGATCCCATAAATGGTAATACTAGTCCTAAAGCTATTCCTGGTGCGTACATGCAGTACACCATTACTGTGTCAAATGCGGGACCTGCTAATGCTGTTTTGACAACGTTGTCTGATGCTCTTCAGGCCGCAGTTGGTTCACTTGATCTTGATCCTAACTTGATTCTGGCAACTGCAACTACACCAGTACCGACTGCGAATACTGATGCAGAAAGTGGCACAGATGGTAATGCCATTCGTATTGATACCGGTGGAACCGCCAGGCCCTTAGCTGGCACTCTCACTTATTGTACGGGTGATGTAGGTGATGCTGATGCTGATGGTTGTTCGTATACAGGAGGAGCGGGTGGTACTTTGAGTGTTACTTTCTCTGATCCTATTGTGGCTAACCCAAATATCACAGGTATGGCTCCAGAAGTTGGCTATCTTGAAGGCGAGCTTCTATCGGGTGAATCTGTTGATATCGTGTTTAACGCAATCATTCAGTAAGCACGGACGCTGAGTTAGTACTTTGTTGAGTTTAATGCACATGTTGTTGCATACCCGCTTTGGTCAGATGACCGAAGCGGGTATGTGCGCCTGTGTTTGGACAAAGCAGATGGTAACTCAAAAAATAGAAGAGACTGGTTGTGTCGTTAGCAACAAACAAAACGACATAGTCCGTCTTCCAGTAGGTACGAAAATTCGTGGTTACTGGAAGACGTTGTTTTTAACAGTGGCATTAATGCTACCAGCAACTGTATTTGGTATTACCCTGCCAGGTACAAATATTGATAATGTTGCGACAGCAACTTTTGATATTGGCGGGCCAGCACTTAATTCCAGCAGTAATACGGTGACTGTTGTAAGTACGATTATTAGTACAGCATCTACGGTTACTTTTTATCAGTATGATCCATCAGGTGCTGGTTTGATAAATGAAGAAGTGCCCACGCAACATGCGACCAGTGGACCACCAGCGGCGGGTTTTGTAGTTTCACCTAATCCTTCTGTTGTGATTCCAGGTGTTGGAGTAACAGCGTTAGATCCTAATGCACCTGTTTCAATGAATCCTGTTGATATTTACCAGGCTGGTGAGCCAGTGTTTATACAATTAGAAGATCTTGATCAAAATCTTAATCCTGCAATTCAGGAAACCATAATTGTTACCGTGGTGACTTCCAGTGGTGATGAAGAAGTATTGATTTTGACTGAAACAGATGTGGATACAGGCATCTATATTGGATATGTGCAATCTACATCAAATGCCGTTAATGGTTTTGATGGCGTTTTAAGTTTGGGGCCAGATATTAATATTACTGTCAATTATGTTGATCAATATGACGGTAGTGATTCAAGTGCAGCATCGACTTTAATTGACCCCTATGGTGTGATCTTTAACAGTGCTAATGGAGCACCCATTGATGGGGTTGTCGTTAGCATTCTTGATGCTGCAGGAAATCCTGCCACCGTTTATGGTGATGATGGAATTAGTACATATCCGAATGTAGTGACAAGTGGTGGTTCAGCTACGGATGGAAGTGGTGTTGTTTATAACTTCCCTGCGGGTAGTTACCGATTTCCATTACTGGCTCCCGGTGATTATCAAATTGTTTTAACCGTGGATACTTCATTGAGAGCGCCGTCCCTGGCTGCTATTGCAGATTTACAGGCATTACCCACAGCACCATATGCCCTGGATGCAGCGGCGTCATTTGGAAATATATTTACCCTGTTGCCAGGACCGCCTTTGAATGTAGATATACCGGTAGACCCAAGAATTTCTCATCTTGTTTTAAATAAGTCTGCATCAAGGCCACGTGCAGCTGTGGGTGATTTTATACAGTACACATTAACGCTAGATAATATTGATACTCTGGCTATTTCAAACAATATCGTTATTACTGATATTTTGCCAAATGGATTCCGTTATCAGTCCTCATCGATTCGTGTTAATGGTGCTGTTGCCACTGAGCCAGTCGTTTCACCAGATGGACGAGAGCTGCAGTTTAATGTTGGTACTTTATTACCAGGTGATTCTGTTGAGGTTAAATATGTTACCGAAATTAGTTCAGCTGCAGCTAATGGTGATGCAATTAATACGGCAGTGGCAGTCGACGATTTAAGTGTGACATCAAATACCGCAGAGGCATTAGTAAAAATATTTGAAGACCTGATAAAGAGTCGTAGTTTTATCGTAGGTAAAGTATTTAATGCTGAATGTAGAGAAGATGACAGGGATCTACCTGGCTTCCCTAATGCAAGAATCTATATGGAAGATGGAAGTTATGTAGTGACTGATTCCCAGGGTTTATATCACTTTGAAGGTGTAACACCCGGTGTGCATGTCGTGCAGCTGGATGTAGAAACTATTCCAGATAATCTTGAAGTTGTTGCCTGCGAAGAAAATACACGTTTCGCTGGTACTGCATATTCTCAATTTGTTGATGTGAAAGGCGGCAGTATGTGGCGTGCTAACTTTTATGTAAAGGAAAAAGACCCTATAAAAGATATCGCCAATTTGTCACTGGAGAGTGATCTAAATAACGAAGAAATAAAATATGCAGTTAATCTTTCAAATGGTCAGATCCCGGTTAGTAATTATCGCCTGATGGTAGTTCTACCCAAAGATGTTTATTACATTCCTGGTAGCAGCCATATAGGTTCCGAAGTCATTGAGGAACCAGTGCTGAGAGAGAATATATTAATTTATCGACTGGGTGACTTAAGTAGCGACTGGTCCAAAAAACTGGAATTTCGTGCTCGTCTTAGAGATAAAGCTGATGGTGAGCTGGTTACCTCGGCTATGTTTATACTCGATACGAAAATGAAGAAGAGTGTTCGCTCTCAGGCAGTGAAGAACAAGCTGCAAGCTAATCGCAAGAAAATAGAAAACAGGAATATGGTGTTCCAGGCTCATTTTAAGCCAATGGGTACTGAGCTAACAGAAAGGAGTAAAAAAGCAATACGTTTAATTATTAAGAAATTTGAGGGTTCAGAAGTAAAACTAAATCACGTGATCGGCCATACAGATGGTGAAAGAATATCAAAACGTAGCTCGTGGTTGTTTAGTTCAAATGAAACTTTATCAATGGCCCGTGCACGTGCTGTCAGTGATTATCTGGTGCAAGCGTTAGGAGTTAATGCAGATACTGTTAGATTAGAGGGGCGTGGACGTAAAGAGCCAGTGTCAACAAATGAAACTGTAGAAGGTCGAGCAAAAAATCGCCGTGCAGAACTTTTTATTACTACGAAAGAAATAGTTGATTCTGGTAGTGTTAATTTGACAGTAGCAACGAGTGAGGTGGTCAGTACCGAGTTAACAGGACAACCTGTTTATGATATCAATAAAAAATATAATCCCGTGCCGGATCTTGATAATCTTACGATTAAAGATTTTGATGAGTACTGGATTAAGACCGCTGAACCTGGAACAGAGTGGCTAATGCCAGCTAGTGACAATTCACCAGCAATACCAGCAGTTAATCTGGCGGTTAAATATGATCCAGCTGACCGGGTTGAGTTATTACAAAATGGGAAACCAGTTAATCCATTATTTAACTTCGGCACAATTAAAAATAAAGCATTAACTGTGGCAAGGGTTTATTGGCAGGGTGTTCACCTTGATGATGGGGAAAACAAATTTGAATTTATTGTTAAAGATAAAAGTGGCATTGAGAAGCAACGTTTAACACGAATTGTAACAGTATCTGGTGCACCAGTAAGAGCAGAGCTGGTTGAAAAATATTCAAGGCTGGTTGCAGATGGAACCTATGCTCCAGTTATTGCTCTTCGTCTATACGACAAAAATAATTATCTGGTCAGGCCCGGTTCTTTAGTTGAGTTCGAAGTTAATTCGCCTTATATCAGTAAGAAAGAAATTGATGCTATGGATGATGATCTTTTAACTGGCCTTGATGGCAATTCTCCAAAAGTTAAAGTAGGTGCAGAAGGTATTGCATTAATTGAACTGGAACCAACAACAGAAACAGGAAAGGTGGTGGTTAAATTACCCTTTGCTGGGAATAAAGAGTTTAAATTAGAGGCCTGGCTGAAAGCAGATTTACGTGACTGGATTTTGGTAGGTTTGGCAGATGGAGTGTTAGGTTATAATTCAGTATCAGGTGATCTTCAGGGTTTAAGTGAAGCTGATCATGAAGATGAATTATATAGTGATGGCCGGATTGCATTCTTTGCTAAGGGTAAGATAAAAGGTGAGTGGTTGTTGACTGCTGCTTATGATTCAGACAAAGGCGAGTATGAAAATGACAACCGTGTTCACCAGCTGATTGATCCAGATACTTATTACACAATATATGGTGATGGTACTAACCAGCGCTATGATGCATCAAGTTCAGAAAAATTATATTTAAAAATTGAGCGAGATCAGTTTTATGCATTATATGGCGATTTTGATTCGGGGCTGAATGTCACCGAGTTATCAAAATTTACTCGTCGTATGACAGGTTTCAAATCGGAGTTAGAAAACGGCATCTTTAGTTACACTGCATTTGCGGCAGAGAGTAAAAACAATTTTATTAAAGATGAAATTCGGGGTGATGGTACTTCAGGACTTTATCGCTTTACTAATAAAAATCTTGTTATCAATAGTGAGAGCATTACAATCGAAACCAGGGATCGCTTCCGCAGTGAAATTATCCTGGATTCAAAATCACTGATACGGCATATTGACTACAATATCGATTATCAGGAAGGCACGATCTATTTCCACCAACCTGTTATGAGTAGTGATTCTAATTTTAATCCTGTTTATATTGTTGCGGATTATGAAGTTGAGTCGCCAGTAAAAGGTGGTGTTACTGCAGGTGCACGTGCGGCTGTGAAATTAATGGATGATACTTTAGAAATGGGAGTAAGCCTGACGCATGATGCTACCTTTGGTTCTGAATCTGATTTAATCGGCGTTGATGCAAAATTTGAGATTAGTGATAAGACGGAATTAAAATTTGAAGCAGCAAGTACCGATGGTGAAAATGCAGGCGCTGCGGTATCAGGTAATGCAATTCTGGCTGAAATTGAGCATAAGGATGATAATTTTCAGGGTCGTATTTATGCAAAACAACAGGATGCTGAATTTGGTCTTGGACAGCAGTCAGCCACGCAAACAGGAACACGCAAAGCAGGTGCTGAGGGTCGTTACAAACTAACTGAACATACTTCTATTAATGCTCTGACTTATCATGAGGAAACCCTGGATACCTTGACTGAAAGAAATGTCGCAGAAGCCAATGTGCTTTATACACAGGATGCTTATTCATTATCTGCCGGTGCTCGTATGGCACGAGACACAGATGCAACAGGACTGGAACAGGATTCGGATTTATTGTTATTAGGTGCAAGTACAAAATTATTGGATAACAGGTTACGTTTGCGTGCGAATACTGAAACTGCATTAGGTTCTTCAGACGAAAGCACTGATTATCCATCACGTTATATTGTGGGCGCTGATTACTTCCTGACACCGGAAATTGATTTGTTTGCTGAAAATGAATGGACTATGGGTGAGGCGCAGGATACTGAAATGACACGCGTGGGATTACGCGCATCACCATGGCAGGGTGCGAAATTTCAATCTTCAGTGGCCCAGGATTCACAGGAAAATGGTGAGCGTACCTTTGCCAGCATGGGTTTAACACAGAGTTTCAGAATTGCAGAGCGTTGGACTGGTGATCTTGCCTTAGATAAATCTAAGACGATACGTGAGCCAGGTGCAGTACCGTTGAATGATGATGTGCCAGTTGCACAGGGAACCGCAAATGATGATTTCACTGCCGTTTCTACTGGCCTAACTTACAAGGCAGATACTTACACCGTGGTTAGCAGACTCGAAACACGCAATGCTGAGACTGAAAATAAGGTAGGTGCAGTTATAAATTGGCAACGTAAATTAATTGATGGAGTTGCTTATGGTTTATCGACACAATTGTTCGATACTGATCGCGCTGATGGCTCGTCCCTGGTCGATACTGATATTCGTTTGTCATTGGGTTATCGTCCAAATAGTTCTAACTGGATTGCACTGGATCGTCTGGAATACAAACTGGATGAAGAAGAGGATGTATCAGGTAGCACAACTCGCCAACGTAAGCTGGTTAATAACTATGTGACTAACTACAAACCTGATCATGACAATCAGCTATCTATTAATTATGGTGTGAAATATGTGATTGATAGCTTTGATGGTGATGAGTATAACGGCATGACCCACCTGTTAGGTACTGAATATCGTCATGACTTCACCAGCCTGATTGATCTGGGTTTGCATGCGCATACTTTATATAGTGTGAATTCCAATAATTACCTGCATTCTGCGGGTCTTTCAGTTGGCTTCCAGTTGGCCAGAAATATCTGGTTGAGTCTGGGTTACAATCTTGATGGTTTTGATGATCGTGATTTCTCAGCAGCAGGTTATACAGCTCAGGGCCTCTACCTCCAGTTCCGTATGAAGTTTGATCAGAATACGGGTGCTGAGATTATGAACTGGTTGAACTAGCTAGCCACTTTTAGGCTATTTAGCAAGGTGCTGGTAATGCTGCAATTAGCACATTAATATAGTCTGTTCTTATACCTTATATATAGTGTCCATAGATGAATCGTAGAATTCAGGCCATGCCTACTCAATTAGTGAATCAGATTGCAGCGGGTGAGGTCGTCGAACGCCCAGCGTCTGTAGTTAAAGAGTTACTTGAAAATAGCCTTGATGCGCAAGCGAGCAAAATAGAAATTGATGTTGAACAGGGCGGTGTTAAATCTATTTGTATTCGAGACAATGGCCATGGTATTCATAAAGATGATCTTGCGCTTTCCCTATCTCCCCACGCCACCAGTAAAATTCGTAGTATTGAGGAATTAGAAAATGTCAGTAGTCTGGGCTTTCGAGGTGAGGCTTTGCCAAGTATTGCCTCAGTGAGTCATCTCACGGTTAAGTCGAAATGGCAACAGGCTGATGATGCCTGGCAGGTTCAGGCCACTAACAGTGAAAATTTTGATATTAGCCCGGTAGCCATCAATGAAGGTACGGTGATTGAAGTGAGAGATTTATTCTTCAATGTACCAGCACGGCGAAAATTTTTGCGAACCGAAAAAACTGAGTTCAATCATCTTGACGATGTGATAAAAAAAATTGCCCTCAGCCGATTCGATGTTGATATTACCTTACGTCATAATCAACGGCCAATCAGGCAGTTACGTTCAGCTAATGACCGTTTGCAGCAGGAAAAACGTATCGCAGAAGTTTTTGGCTCAGCCTTTATTGAACAAGCGCTACACATGGATTTTTCCATTGATGGTTTTCGTTTATGGGGTTGGGTAGGTTTGCCAACATTTTCACGCAGTCAGGCCGATATGCAGTATTTTTATGTCAATGGTCGTATCGTCAAAGACAAAGTCGTTACGCATGCTATTCGCCAGGCGTATCAGGATGTTCTGTTTCATGGGCGTCATCCAGCCTATGTTTTATTTTTTGAAATTGAGCCCTCTGCGGTAGATGTTAATGCCCACCCGGGTAAGCATGAGGTACGTTTCCGACAAAGTCGTGCAGTGCATGATTTTTTATTTCGTGCTATCCACAAATCACTGGCAGATATGCGACCCCAGGATGATGGTGCACATAACGTCAGTAACTTTAATAAGCTGGATGCCCTTGGGTATATGCCAGCAACGCCTTCTTATCAGGGTAGAGTTAGCTCAAATCAGTCGGGCGCAATTCGATCGCAGAGCTCATTATCACTCGCGGTAGCCGAGCAATCGCGCGCCTATCAATCACTGATTTCTGAAGCATCTGGGACAGATGAAGATCAGGTTGAATTCCCACCCCTGGGTTTTGCACGTGCACAGATACATGGTG
>Ga0224511_10000077_pt1 | contig 30497 bp, 30 predicted proteins | sample SF_May12_sed_USG_2_FD_169988 | JGI IMG/M metagenome (GOLD analysis project Ga0224511, IMG submission 169988) | Sediment microbial communities from San Francisco Bay, California, United States - SF_May12_sed_USGS_8_1 | ecosystem: Environmental > Aquatic > Marine > Sediment | place: USA...
GCGCATATATTATTGGTCGATTTGTTAATCTTTTTCTTGATGTTATTTTGCATAAGTTAGCAAGCAAATCACAAAATCAGCTGGATGATCAAATTATACGGTTACTGCGACCGCCGGTTTTTTATAGCATTATGATTATCGCTGCGGTGATAGCTGCAAAGTTAATTTTCTCCGGCAGTATGGAGATTGTTATGGTCTCTTTACTGGAGACGGCAGCAGTTATCTTCTGGACAGTTTTAACCTTGCGCTTGTCTCGTTTACTGATTCGTGCAAGTAGCAGGCAAGTTAATAAGTTCACCCTGATACATGCCCAAACACTGCCATTATTTGAAAATTTAGCAATGATGCTTGTTATTGGCCTGTCGTTGTATTTTATCTTTTTTATCTGGAATATTGATATGACGGCGTGGTTAGCCTCGGCAGGTATCTTGGGTATTGCGATTGGTTTTGCCTCAAAAGATACGCTGGCTAACTTATTTTCTGGTGTTTTTATTTTAGCGGACGCGCCCTACAAAATTGGTGATTTTGTCGTGCTTGATAGTGGTGAACGTGGTGAGGTCACGCATATTGGAATTCGTAGTACACGCATTCTGACTCGTGATGATGTTGAAGTAACGATTCCAAATTCAATAATGGGTAATAGCAAAATTATCAATGAGTCAGGTGGGCCACATAAAAAATATCGTATACGCATTAAAGTGGGTGTGGCTTATGGTAGTGATATTGATGAAGTTAAAAAAATTCTGTTGGATGTGGCTGCTGAAGAAGAAAGTGTTTGCAATGATCCCGAGCCTAGAGTTCGTTTTCGTCAATTTGGTGCCTCCAGTCTTGACTTTGAACTACTGTGCTGGATTCTAGATCCGGTTTTACGAGGACGAGTGACTGATGTGCTCAACAGCACGATATACAAAAAGTTTCAGGAATTTGATATTGAAATTCCTTATGCCAAGCAGGACGTTTATATCAAGTCGATGCCAGATTAGATATGTAGGGTTTCATGCTGCAGCCGAAGAGAGTTTGGGCTGGTTTGGCAATATTTGTTGTTTAGGTTGAACTGTAAGAATAGATATTTGTCTGATTGACCTATTATGAACCCTCGTTTTTATATATTTGCCTGGTATCCCTCCCTCCGTGCATACTGCCCTGTGTGCAGTGTAATAGTGGAGGAGTTAGGGGGTAATAATACGTGATAAAATTTAGTGACGTGTACTACCTGGATTATGTATAAATATCATCCCATGGCCCTTGCTGGCCAGTTTAAAAATGAATGGCTGCCAAATCAGTCGATCGTGGTTAAGTTGGCCCTGGCAATTACGCTGGCCCTGGTTGCCTCGGTCAGTATACAGGGCTTTCTTATATCAGATAATCTGTCTTCATTACTGGAAGAACAAACTGAGAATTTTGGTAGAAGTCTAACTCGCCAGGTTGCCAGCCAATTAAAAGAACCTATTCTATCTCGTGATGAACTGAGTACAGAACATATCATCAGCTCTCTGCTTAGTGATGATAATGTTTTTGGTGTCACAATTTATAGTTCTAATGATTTTCTTAAGTTGGCCCGTGGTATTAATCCAGCTGAAAAAGATATAGAAAAGGAATTGTCAGATCGTAAGACATCTTATTCATGGCAGGATGATGATGGTGGTCGTTTTATTACTTTTTTCTCCCCATCTATATCAAATCAAATTGAGGTTGGACAGGTCTATGTAACTTTTAGTACTGAATTACTAACGCAGGCACAAAATACCAGACTGGCGATAATAATTGTGTCGACGCTACTGGTAATAGTGATTAGTTTATTGATTGCTTATCATCTTTCTGAACTTATTACACGGCCAATTTATAAGTTAATAGATGCCAGTAAAGCAATTGCGTCAGGTGATTATAAAACTCAGTTTGATAAGAAGCGTGGCGATGAGCTTGGTGTTTTAAGTGAGTCGTTAAATAGCATGACTGCCGCCCTTATGCATAAAGGCTTTGTTGAACAAACCTTATCACGTTATCTTTCTGATAAAGTGGCCAAACAGGTATTGTCAGAAGGTGTCACTCAGGACCTGGGTGGTAAAAATATTGAGGCCAGCGTGTTGTTTGCAGATATTGTTGGTTTTACAACTATCTCAGAAAATATGGATGCTATTGCCATTAATAAAATGCTTAATGATTATTTTAGTTATATTGACATTGCTTCACAGATTACTCATGGACATGTTGATAAATACATGGGAGATTGCGCCATGCTTTTGTTTGGTGTTCCAGAACAGGATGATGATCATCGCTTTCATGCTATTTATTCAGCGCTGCTTATACGGAATCTTGTTGGAAAAATTAATCAAGCAAGACTTGATGAAAATAAGCCTGTAGTTAATTTTTGTATTGGGGTGAATTCTGGAAATATGCTGGCAGGTAATATGGGGTCGCCTTCACGGATGGAATATACAGTTGTTGGAGATGCTGTTAATCTTGCGTCAAGATTGTGTGGTGCTGCTATTGAAAAAGAAATACTTGTTGCCACTTCAGTGATTAAAGATAATAGTTTGAAAAACAGGATTTGTTATGAAGAGTTTGGTGAGATTAAGGTAAAAGGAAAAAAGAATGCTGTATCTGTTTGTCGTGTTACCGATGTTTGTGAGGCGCTTAAACAACGGCTTGATATGGATACCTTGACCATACTGTCTAAGGCAAAGCAATGATTTTCCGGTCTTTTAATGTTTCTGTTGTAATCTCATTATTGCTGCTTAGTGGTTGCGCGCACCTGATGATGAGTGATAATGATATTATAAAAAATATTGATCAGGATGTAAGAAATAAAAATTACAGTGATGCGATTAGTGCTATTGATAGTTTGCCCTCAAGTTATCAGAAAAAAAATATTTTTATCAGAAAAAAGAATGAAATAAATAAAAAATTAAATATTTATGAAAATAATGTGATTTCCAGGGTTAAAGATTTTGAAAGAAAAAGCGACTGGAAATCAGCAGGCGAGATTTATCAAAAGGCGTTAGACAGGGTACCTGTAGGTAGTCCAGTTCTTAAAGCCTATAAGCGATTTGAGTTGATGCAAAGGCAGCAGCTTGAAAAGGCTCAGCTTGAGTCGTATATTATTTATGCAAGATATTTAATAGATGCTATAAAACTTCGTCAGGATGTAGAAAATAAGCTTTTTATAACGGAGATTGATGGTTTGTCTTTAAGTGAAGCCACCGATGAGGCCCGAGAATTATCTATGGATATACATGATATAGGTAAACGGGCATTGGCAAAACAAGATTACACCACTGCTATAAAAGCAATCTATATGGCAAAACGTCTCAATCCCAGAAATGCCAAAATATTGGCAAGTATGAACAGGCTCAATAAAAGATCAGATGAGATAGACAGGTATGTAGAAACCTTAAAAAAACATGCCGCAAGTTCTTATGGTTCGGATGCTTATAAGATAGCGTTAAAGCTATGGCAGGAGGTGCTTATGTATGTTCCTGATGATAAGGTTGTTTTAGCTAATATCGAAAGGGTAAATCGTGTGCTCAATTCTCTGCAGCAGATCGAGCGTAAGCAGCAATAATTATTTATAAAAAATGAATATGGATATTATGATTTTTTCTTATTCAATTTCGGTATCGGTCTGGTTTCCCCAGTCTGACCAGGAACCTGGGTAACCTTTTACGTTTTCATAGCCGAGATGTCGCAACATCAAATATGAAAATGCTGAACGATGATGCGACTGGCAATAACAGATTACTTCTTTATCTTTTGTAACACCTAATTGCTCCAGGCGCTGTTCAATAACGCCTTCTGGGAGAAAACGTAAATTGTTGTTGCGGTCCATGGCATCGGTCCATTCAAAGTGAATGGCACCGGGGATGTGTCCTGCTTTATCGGCAAATCTTTTCTCACCATTAAACTCAGCAATAGAGCGTGCATCTAGTAGAACCGTATCTTCATTATCCAAATGTTGTTGAACGTAATCACGGTCTACCGTGTATTTTCCGGTGTTGCTGAGTGAATAATGTGTTGGTTCAGCACAGGCAGTTTTTTCATTGTTTAAGGGATGTCCTTCATTGGCCCAGCTATGTAAGCCACCATTTAATAATGAAGCGTTTTCATGACCAAAAACATTAAGCGTCCAGATGAATCGTGAAGCACAACCACCGCCTTCATCGTCATAGGCGATAACATGCGTGTTTTCATTAATACCCAAATTGGAAATTAGTTTTGAAAAAACTTCGGCGTCAGGGAGTAAGCCCATGACAGGTTTTTCAATATGCACGATATCCATGTAATTGACGAAATGGGCGCCGGGTATATGTGCCTGAGCGTATTGTTTGGCCTTACATAAATCAACGATGACAATATCAGGTGTATTTAATAACTCTTCAAGTTCTTTGGGTTCTATAACTAAAGACATGGTGCTACTTTATGATTTTTATGTTGTTGGTTAAATTAGTTGCAGGTGTTAGTACAGTGTTCCTGGCGATGCTGTTTTCTTTAGCCGGTGGGTAGTCCAGTGAGAAATGTAGGCCACGACTTTCCTTGCGTTCCATGGCGCAGCGTACAATGAGCTCAGCCACCAATGCCAGGTTACGCAGCTCGATTAAGTCACTAGTGATACGGAAGTTGCTGTAGTACTCATCGATTTCATGCTGCAGCAATCGGATACGACGCAGTGCGCGTTCAAGTCGTTTGTTACTACGCACGATGCCAACATAATCCCACATGAAGCGGCGTAGCTCATCCCAGTTATGCGAGACTACGACTTCTTCATCAGAGTCGGTGACTCGGCTTTCATCCCAGGGGGCGATGTCGATATATTTATCGGTTGTTTTTAGTTTTTCGATAATATCCAGACTGGCTGATTCTGCAAACACCAGGCATTCTAGTAGTGAGTTACTGGCCATGCGGTTAGCGCCATGCAAACCTGTTTGTGAGACTTCACCGATGGCATAAAGTCCGCTGATATTAGTTTGCCCCTGTAAGTTGGTGACGATGCCTCCACAGGTGTAATGTGCAGCAGGTACTACAGGGATAGCATCTTTAGTAATATCAAAACCAAATTCAAGGCAGCGTGCATAAATTGTTGGGAAATGTGAAATGATAAATGCTGCTGGTCGGTGACTGATATCGAGATAAACGCAGGCAGCACCTAGTCGTTTCATTTCATGGTCAATGGCGCGGGCAACAATGTCACGTGGTGCCAGTTCACCACGTTCATCAAAGTGGTGCATAAAGCGTGAGCCATCGGGTAACAGTAAGTGACCGCCTTCGCCGCGAACAGCCTCGGAAATCAAAAATGATTTGGCTTCTGGGTGGTACAGACAGGTTGGGTGGAATTGATTGAATTCCAGATTGCTGACCTCACAACCGGCGCGCCAGGCCATAGCAATGCCATCGCCAGTTGAGCCATCGGGGTTGCTGGTGTAGAGATAAACTTTACTGGCACCACCTGTTGCTAATACTACTTTATGTGCATGGAAAGTTTCTACGTGGCCAGTGTCTTTATTTAGGGCGTAAGCACCGATACATTGATCGTCATGTTTTGTGCTGTGTCCCTGTTTGGCTGATGTGACAAGATCAACAGCGATGTGGTTTTCAAAAAAGGTGATAGCACTGTGATGCTTGGCATGATTGGTTAATGTATCTGAAAGTGCTTTACCAGTCGCATCTGCTGCGTGCACAACGCGTCGTTGACTATGGCCGCCTTCACGGGTTAAGTGCAGTTTACGTTTACCCGTGTCTGAAGTTTCTTTACTGAATGGAACGCCGAGTTCCCGTAACCATTGTATGTTCTCGGGGCCATGTTCAATGGTAAATTTAACTGTTTCAGGGTCGCATAGGCCTGCTCCGGCTTGAAGGGTATCGGAGATATGAGATTCAAAAGAATCCTGTTCGGTGACTACGGCTGAAATTCCGCCCTGAGCGTAATAGGTGCTGCCATCTTTATCCGGGGCTTTGGTGATAATCGCCACCGAGGCGTGATCAGCCAGGCGCAATGCTAAACTTAAGCCTGCCGCGCCGCCGCCAATGATGAGTACGTCATGATGATGAGAGCTGGTCATAAACAGTTAAAATAGTTGTTTGTATTGCACGAAGGTATATTATAGTTTGATAATGGACGAATCTATAATCCAGATTGAAAATTTTTTGAACTATAGCAGGATAGTGTTGCCACATAGGTTCAGATTGTGTGTGGTCATTGTCACAGGCTATGGGGGGAAAGGCCTGAATGGGCGGTGAACGAAGTATTGATCAGGCGTTGGTTGAACGCGTACAGCAAGGTGATAAAAAAGCTTTTGATTTGCTGGTGTTGAAGTACCAGTTACGGGTCAGCAAGCTGGTAGCACGTTTTTTGCGCAATCCATCAGATGTGCCTGATGTGGTGCAGGATACCTTCATCAAAGCATATAGAGCACTGCCCAATTTCAGGGGTGATAGTGCTTTTTATACGTGGATATATCGAATTGCGATCAATACCGCTAAAAATCATCTGGTATCTATGGGACGCAAATCACCTGCTCATAGTATCGATATTCAGGATGCGGAGGATTATGGTGCCAGTGACTGGTTAAAGGAATATGCCAGTCCTGAACGTGAAGCTTTGGCGGGTGAAATTCAGGAGAATATTAATCAGGCGGTGAGTCATCTCCCTGCTGATTTGCGTGAGGCTATTATGCTACGCGAGATGGAAGGTTTGAGTTATGAAGATATTGCTATCGCCATGGATTGTCCTATAGGTACAGTGCGTTCTCGTATATTTAGGGCTCGTGAAGCAATTGATGAAAAATTGGAACCATTACTCGATGAGTACAGTCATAATGTAGGCGACACATGAAGACTGTTATGAAATTAAATGATACAAAAACCTGCTAAGTTATGGTGAGTGAGCCTATGAAGATGAATAATGAAAAATCAGCTGCTGAAAAAATTTCGGCTTATATCGATGATGCTTTAAAAGCAGATGAAGTTAGCGCCTTGCTTGAGACGAACGACTCAAACGGTATGTTTTCTGTGGCGACACGTTATCACATTGTAGGTGATGCTATTAGGGGCGAACTGAGTGATTCCACGATGGTGGATGTGAGCGCGCAGGTTCATCAGGCCCTGCTTCAGGAGTCATTTGATGCGCCTGATTCAGTGAAGTCAACGATAAAATCATCAGAAGGGGATCGTTTTGGTTTCTTTGCCTGGCTGGAATCATTTGCCAGACCTTTAACAGGAATGGCAGTGGCGGTGTCGGTTGCTGCAATGGTGGTGACTGTAGTGCAGTTGGAATCACCAGAGAATAATAGCCAGCAATTAGCCAGTTCTCCTGAAAACTTGCAGGTGCCCACTTTAATAGTGAAAAAACAGTCCGTTGATAATTTATTAAACAAGCAACAGCGGCTTACCGAGTTTGATGATTACCTGACCGAGCATGCTGAATTTGCCGCACAAGATACGTTGCAGGGACGAATCCCTTATGTAAGATCTGTGAGCTACGAAGTTAAGTAGTAAAAACATGCGTTTGCTACCTGTACAGGCCCTGTTTTTTTCAGCGTGTTTGAGTACACCTGTTGTCGCCAGTGAAGTTTCAGATTTACTAAAGAAAATGACTGATGCAGATGGACTGTTTAATTATCAGGGCGTCTTAGTTTTACGAAAATCAAATAATCTTGTCGCCATGCGTATCGAGCATGGTAGTGATGACCGCGGTATCTGGGAAAGCATGATTTCCCTGAATGGTGAAGCGCGTCAGGTTGTGCGTGTTAATGATGAGGTGACGTCAGTTTATCCCGAACGCCAGTTGTTGACTGTTAGTCGTAGTAAAAATAAACATACCTTGCACCCTGCTTTGCCTGCAAATTTGCAGAAACTGGAAGACTTTTACACAATTAATCGTCTCAAAGATGACCGCATTGCTGATCGTGAAGCAGCGGTGCTGGATGTAGTGCCTAATGACGGTTATCGTTATGGTTATCGCTATTGGCTGGATGCAAATACAGGCATACTACTGCGCTGTGATTTATTGGGCGAGCAGCAAAATGTACTGGAACAAATGATGTTTACTATGCTGGAATATTTACCTGATGCACCTGCATCAGCATTCAGCGTAATTGATCGTGAAGGTTATGAGGAGAAACGGCTGGATCTGAAGCTGGCTGAACAGCAGGATCCCGTCTGGCAGGTGAGAGATTTACCTAATGGTTTTATGTTGACCCAGAGTCGTGTTCGTGAAACTGCTAAAGGGGAAGTTTTGCATCTGGCTTACTCAGACGGTCTGGCTTCAGTCTCGGTATTTGTTGAACCAGCAGATGCGTTTCATCAGAAAAGTGAGGGTGCTTCTATGATGGGCGCATTAAATGCCTATCGAACCCAGGTGGATCAACATTTTGTCACAGTGATTGGTGAAGTACCCGCGATTGCGGTGATGCAGATTGCCCAGTCTGTTGTGTCCGTTAAGGCATCGGATGAATAACAACCGTGATTGAGCAAGAAGTACAGGTTGTAGAAGTAGAATCTAATCGCCTGCTGGTAGAGGTGGAGCGAAAATCATCTTGCCAAAGCTGTGCGGTTAAAAGTGGTTGTGGTACTTCGGTGCTGGCAAAGTGGTTCGACAGGAAATATCTTCGTTTTTATGTGGACAAACCAACGGTTCCAGATTCGGTTGAATTTGTTGCAGGTGATCGGGTACTGGTGGGCTTGCAGGAACTGGCTTTAACACAAGGGGCGCTGACGGTTTATTTAGTGCCATTGTTGGTTATGATAGCAGCAGCTTTGTTGGCTGATAGCAGTCTGACAGCGTCCTTTTATTGGCGTGATTTAGTCGTTGCCATTTCGGCCTTTGCCGGTCTGGTGTTAGCGCTTATTGCTGGACGTTTGTATTTAAATCCTGGTCGCTGTCAACAACGTTTTAATCCCATTCTATTAACCCCCTCTACTGGTAAAAGTCCTTCTGAGAAAAGCTAATGAACATGCTAAACTCTCGAGTTGAACTTGCTTAGGGCGGGTTCAACGATAAATGGACCGGCATTGGCCGGTTTTTTTCTGTCTAATTTGTGAGATTACGGATTTTTAAGTCGTTTGAATTAAATGCCAGCACAATTAAATCTTTACACTCGACACGGCTGCCATTTATGCGAGGACATGGAGCAGGCAATCTCTGAATTAGCGACAGAGCTGGATTTTATAACCGAGATTATTCCTATCGATAATAATACTGAACTGGAACAGGACTATGGTCACCGAGTTCCGGTATTGATGATGGGGGATAATATGATTTGTGAATACTTTCTGGACAAAGCGGCATTAATACAGGCCGTGTCCAAGGCAACTAACTGATTTTAATGAAGAATATTCGTAACTTTTCTATTATTGCGCACATCGATCATGGCAAATCGACGTTGGCAGATCGTTTGATTCAAACCTGCGAAGGTCTGGCTGAGCGTGAAATGCAGGCGCAGGTGCTTGATTCCATGGATATTGAGCGTGAGCGTGGCATCACCATTAAAGCGCAAAGTGTAACGCTCGATTATAAGGCTAAAGATGGTGAGACTTACCAGCTCAACTTCATTGATACTCCAGGTCATGTGGATTTTTCTTATGAGGTTTCACGTTCCCTGTCTGCCTGTGAGGGAGCCCTGCTGATTGTTGATGCATCACAGGGTGTAGAGGCGCAGAGCGTTGCTAACTGCTATACCGCAATCGAACAGGGTCTGGAAGTGATACCGGTACTTAATAAAATAGATTTGCCAGCTGCTGAACCTGATCGTGTGATTAAGGAAATTGAAGATGTGATTGGCATTGAAGCCGAACATGCCTGTCGAGTCAGCGCGAAAACCGGTGTCGGTGTCGATGAATTACTGGAACAAATTGTGGCCGAGATTCCACCACCTGAAGGTGATCCTAATGCACCTTTACAGGCGCTGATTATCGATTCCTGGTTTGATCCTTATGTCGGTGTGATTGTTCTGGTACGTATTAAACAGGGCTTTATTCGTTCTCGACAGAAAATGCTGGTGATGTCGACTATGCGAAGTTACCTGGTCGATAAAGTAGGTATCTTTACACCCAAGCGTCAAGATCAGGAAAAGCTGTCTTCCGGGCAGGTGGGTTATATCATCGGCAATATCAAAGAAATTGATTCTGCGAAAGTGGGTGATACCATCACGCTGGTAGACGATCCAGCCACTGAGCCACTGGAAGGATTTAAAGAGGTTCAACCACGTGTGTTTGCTGGTATGTTCCCAGTGGAAGCCGATGACTATAACGATTTTAGAGATTCTCTGGATAAGCTCACACTGAATGATGCATCCTTAAAATACGAGCCTGAAAATTCATCAGCATTGGGTTTAGGTTTCCGAATCGGTTTTCTTGGTATGCTGCACATGGAGATCATTCAGGAGCGCCTGGAGCGTGAGTATGATCTTAATTTAATTACCACGGCACCGACTGTGGTATATGAAATTCTCAATACTAAGGGTGAAGTTTTTCAGATACATAACCCTTCTGATTTGCCAGAAGTGAATCTTATTGAAGAGCTTCGTGAACCTATAATCAAAACAAATATATTGGTGCCGCAGGATTACGTTGGTAATGTAATTACTTTATGCATTGAAAAACGTGGTGTGCAAACTAATATGCAGTATCTGGGTAATCAGGTCTCTTTGCAGTACGATATGCCATTGAGCGAAGTGGTGCTGGACTTTTTTGATAGACTCAAATCTGTGAGTCGTGGTTATGCTTCATTTGACTATGAGTTCTCTCGCTTTCAGGTCGCTGATCTGGTGAAAGTGGATATTCTGATCAATAGTGAAAGAGTGGATGCGTTATCTATGATTTCACATAGAGAAATCAGCCAGCGTCGTGGTCGTGATGTTGCCGAAAAAATGCGGGAACTTATCCCCAGACAAATGTTTGATGTGGCGATACAGGCTGCGATTGGTCGTAATATTATTGCTCGGACTACGGTTAAGGCCCTGCGTAAAAATGTAACTGCAAAATGTTATGGCGGTGATGTCAGTCGTAAACGTAAGTTGTTGGAGAAACAGAAAAAGGGTAAAAAGCGGATGAAGCAGTTTGGTAAAGTAGAAATTCCACAGGAAGCTTTTTTAGCCGTTTTGAAAGTGGATGATAAATAGTCGATTTTAATTAATAAGTGAAGATGACGTTAATATTATGATATATGATTTTTCTTTTTTTCTATTGCTTGGTGTATTGATCAGTGGTGTTATCTGGCTTCTTGATAGCTGGTATCTGGCACCGCGTAGAATAATTGCAATGCAGGAAAAGGATTTAGTCAATACAGAAGATGCCTGCAAGGATTTGGTTAAAGAACCTGTTGTTGTTGAATATGCAAAATCGTTTTTTCCTGTATTGTTGGTCGTTTTTTTGTTGCGTGGGTTTATTGTTGAACCGTTTAAAATCCCATCGGGTTCAATGTTACCTTCATTGTATATAGGCGACTTTATTTTAGTTAATAAATTTGCTTACGGCATACGTGTTCCTGTGTGGAATAAAAAGATTATCGAAACTGGTAATCCCGAGCGAGGTGATGTGATGGTGTTCCGTTATCCAGTTAATCCATCGCTCGACTATATTAAACGCGTGGTAGGTTTGCCGGGCGATCATATTGCTTATTACAATAAAGTGCTCTATGTAAATGGTAAGCCAGTTAATCGCAAATTTGAAGGTCAATATGAAGGTCCTGGGCAAACACATGCGAATGAATATGTAGAAGACTTACTTGATATGGATCATCCTATATTACTGATGCCGGGAAAACCTAATAGCTTAGAAGGTGAGTATATTGTTCCTGAGAAGATGTATTTTGTTATGGGAGATAATCGTGACAATAGTGCGGATAGTCGCGTCTGGGGTGCTGTTCCAGAAGAAAACCTGGTGGGTAAGGCATTTATGATCTGGATGCACTGGAGTGATGGGGTTCATTGGCAACGTTTGGGTAATATGATTAATTGATAGCTCGTTATGCGGGAGGTAGTATGAAAAAACAAATAATGAAAAGACAATCAATGAAAAAACAGATGGGTATGACCATGCTTAGCTGGGTGGTTGTGCTGGCTTTTGTAGGTTTTCAGCTTATGCTGGTTGTTAAGATTGCCCCCATATTTGCTGAGAATCATACAATAAAGACGATTTGGAAAGGACTGGAGTATGATACTAGTTTAATAGGAGCGGCGCCTAAAGAAATTAAGAAAAATATCATGAAAGAGATGAAAATGAATAGTGTTTATGGCTTTGATGTGAATACTATAAAGATCAAAAAATCCAGGGGTGGCTATATCGTGTCAATTAAATATGAGCCACGCGGTAACATCATAGGGCCGATTGATTATATTGCGACCTTCAATCATGAAGCTATGATAAAAACTAGGGCAAACTAATTTCTTAACGGTTTATTATTTTTTATGGATAAAGGTCGCTACTTATCGGAGCTCACCACCAGGCTTGATTATTTATTCAAAAATACGGATCTACTTGATGAGGCGCTAACACATAGAAGTGCTGGCGCTCGAAATAATGAGCGATTAGAATTTTTGGGCGATGGTATTCTGAATTTTGTTATTGCCGATGCCTTGTTTAAGTTACATCCTGATTTACGCGAAGGTGATTTGAGCAGATTGAGAGCGAGTTTGGTCAATGGTGAAACTTTAGCCGAGATCGCCAGGGATTTAAATTTGGGTGATTGTCTTAAACTGGGCTCTGGCGAATTAAAAAGTGGCGGTTTCAGGCGCTCATCGATACTTGCTGATGCCGTTGAAAGTATTTTAGGAGCCGTCTATTGTGATAGTGGTTTCGATGCATGTCAGGCCCTGATTCTGAGATTGTTTGACCACAGACTTAAAAACTTACCAAATATTAATAGCCTCAAAGATCCTAAAACACGCTTACAGGAATTACTGCAATCACGTCGCTTAACTATCCCTGTTTATGATGTGCTTAATGTGAGTGGGAAAGCACATGCTCAGATATTTAAAGTACAGTGTACTATTGAGGAAATAAATTGTGTCACTCAGGCAGAAGGTGGCAGTCGAAGAAAAGCGGAACAGCTTGCTGCGGAAGCTGCTTATCTACAGGTTAAAAAAAAATTGAATGTCTAAATCAGAAAATCAAATTGCGCATCGTTGTGGCTATGTGGCTATTATCGGTCGTCCCAATGTTGGCAAGTCCACTTTGCTTAACCATATTCTAGGTGTAAAACTTAGTATTACTTCCAGAAAACCCCAAACAACTCGACATCAGATTTTAGGTATTAAAACAGACAGGCATGTACAGGCTGTTTATATAGATACTCCTGGGTTACATCAACGACGCAACTCAGCCATTAATAAATATATGAATCGGGCAGCAGCGTCGGTAATTTCTGATGTTGATGTATTGTTGTTTGTGGTGCAGGCACTGGAATGGACAGATGAAGATGAGGCTGTTCTACAACGACTGGAATCAATGAGTGCCCCCGTGATCCTGGTTATTAATAAAATAGATCAGGTGAATGATAAGGAAGCTTTATTACCTTTTATTAGTGATATTTCATCAAAGTATGAATTTCATAATGTGGTTTTAACAGCGGCAGTGAAAGGTTTGAGTATAGATCAGGTGGAGCAGAGCGTTGCTGCTTTATTACCTGAGAATGAGGCATTTTATTCAGAAGATCAGCTGACTAATCGCAGTATGCGTTTTTTATCTGCAGAAATTATTCGAGAAAAACTGGTTCGTGAGCTGGGCCAGGAGCTGCCTTATACTTCAACTGTTAGTGTTGATAAATATGAAGACGATGAAGATATCATTCGTATACATGCTACCATTTATGTTGAGAGTAAAGGTCAAAAAAATATTATTATCGGTCGTAAAGGTGACCGTATGAAATCAATCGGTACCAAGGCACGTAAAGATATTGAAGCTATGGCTGATAAGAAAGTATATTTGAATCTTTGGGTTAAGGTTAGAGAAGGTTGGTCCAATGATGAACAGGCACTCCGTGGCCTGGGCTATAGTGAAGAATAATATTTAGACTAATCATGCGTGCTGAGACTCAAATTGCGTACATTCTTCACAAGCGACCGTTTCGTGATAGCAGTCAAATTCTTGATGTATTTTCACGACAGTATGGACGCATCAGTTTGATGTCACGAGGCAGCCGTGGTGCAAAATCTAAAATGGGAGGGTTGTTACAACTATTTAAGCCTATATTAGTTAGCTGGCAGGGACGGGGTGAAATGCCTTTCTTGAATAGTGTTGAAATGGCAGATATTAAAGCGCCGGCCCTCTCTGGTAAATCGCAAATGTCCGCTTTGTATATTAACGAGTTGCTAGTTTATTTTTTGCATAAAAATGATGTACACGAAGATCTTTTTGATCGTTATCATGCCTGTCTGTATGCGCTAAAAGAAAATAATAATATTGAGGTTGTACTGCGATTATTTGAAAAAGAATTATTGCAGCTTCTGGGGTTTGGTTTGAATCTTACGATTGATGCTGATAGTAATGAACCAGTTTGTGAAGATGCCTACTATGCTTATCACTTTGAGCATGGCCCTGTTTTATGTGACATGAATCGTCGGATTAAAAATCCAGTTCTATCAGGTTTAAGTTTGATGGCATTCGAGAGAAATGAAATTGAATCGGAGCAGCAGCGTAGTGAAATAAAAAAATTGATGCGTTATATTTTGGCAGGACATCTTGGGCATAAACAACTAAAAAGTCGAGAGTTATTTCGTAAGCCTAATAGAAATATTCTTAAGTCTTAGTTCGGCTAAGGAATCTGGGGTAGGATAGAAAGCGCATCGGGCTCGACAACTTTGTCCTTGTCGTTAACCCATCGCAAAATGTCATAATAACTTCTTATGTTTTCAACATAACGAACTGGCTCCCAGCCACGTGCATAGCCGTGTTTTGTTTTTTTGTACCACTTGCGCTTAGCCAGCAATGGTAATGCCTGTTTTACATCAATCCATTTGTTTGGATTGTTGCCAAGTTGTTTGGTTATAATACGGGCATCTTCTACATGCCCAAGGCCAACATTGTACGCGGCCAATGCCATCCAGGTTTTATCAGGTAGCTCTATGCTAGAGTCAATTTTTTTCAGACGAGAAGCAAAATAACGTGCGCCACCATCAATGCTTCTTTTAGGATCCAGTCTGTTTTTTATTCCCATTTGTGCGGCTGTGGCCTGAGTTAGCATCATGATTCCACGAACTCCAGTTGGGGAAACAGCTTTTGGATTCCAGTGTGATTCCTGATAGCCAATAGCGGCGAGTAATTGCCAATCAAGATCATTCATATCAGCCGCTTGCTGAAACATTTTTTTGTACGCGGGTAAACGAGTTTCTATGTGGCGCCTAAAAAATAATGTGCCGACATAGTCAAAATTTTCTGTATGACCGTATGAGCGTTCTATTAAACGTGTTAGATCACCATTGTTTTTAATGAGATCAAAAAATTTAACAACCGCAGCATGTAAGCTATGATCATTGCTTTTGGGTAAGGCCCATGCAAGTTTTTTTGTTTTGCCAATGTTAAAGGCAGTGCGTAGATTTAATAAAAATCGTTGATTTAAAATAACTTCATTAGAATCGGCGATGGTGTAGTCAATGACTTCGTCGGAAACAAGTTGCAATAGTTCTTCGCTTTCCAGTTTATTATTAGTTTTCCAGCTAAGGTCTGGATAACGAGATTGCTCTGATATTAATGTATCATGATGACTCGATTCAGCGACTACTTCAAGTAAGCCGTCTTCTGTATCGCTCAAATTTTTAGGCCGGGATTGGTTGCTGTTGTAGACCAGCTGTTCAGTGATTTCCTGGTAACTGGGTCCAAATTCAAGTATTTCTTTTCTAGACTCTGTAATAGTCAGGCCAGCGGCGGCAATGTGGGCATGACCATTTTCAATCTCATTGAGTAATTCACTGAATGAATTTGGTACGACCAAAGTTAGTTTTACACCTAGCTGGTCGGCAAACATTTTGGCTAAATCATATTCCAGCCCAGCTGGGCCGTCAGCGCCTTCGTAATAAGTGGTAGGACTATTTCTAGTCAATACCCTTATTTCACCTTTTGCGATGACCTGCTCCAGAATTGACTCATTGAGTAATTTGGGTAGGCCATTAAAAATGAACACGATAATACAGATGATTAAAATCAAAATCATGGTGATCAGGCGGAAATGCGACGTTCTATCAGAAATGATTTTTACCTCATGTGAAACGTTAATTAGATGATAGGTTATATTGCTAGTGAAATGTTTTAATAAGGGGGTGTGCGGATTAGATTACTGGTTGAATGGTAGTGTTGAATTTTCGACGTTTTTAACTGTAAATAAAAACCACAAAAAAGCCTGTTTATTTATGGCGGAGAGAGAGGGATTTGAACCCTCGGAACCCGCGAGGGTTCACTTGATTTCGAATCAAGCACATTCGGCCGCTCTGTCATCTCTCCTGAGGTACTAATTCTACTATGTGGGTTCTGGGTTGTGTTCAGATTCTACTAACCACCCTGTAAACAGCTTTGGTCAGTACGCTGAGTTCATCCGGCTGGATGACATAGGGTGGCATCAAATACATCAGTTTGCCGAAGGGGCGTACCCATACGCCTTCATCAACGAATTGTTGTGGCAGGATTTTCATGTCTACTGGTTGTTTCATTTCAACCACACCAATGGCACCAAGTACGCGAACCTCTTTTACCGCATCCAGGCTGGTGCAGGCCTGTAGTTCTTGATTGAGTTGTTGCTCGATGTGAGCTACATTTTCCTGCCAGGGTGAATCAAGCAGTAATTTGATACTAGCCAGGGCGACACTGCATGCCAATGGGTTGGCCATGAAGGTGGGGCCATGCATGAACAGGCCGGGCTCGCCGTTGCTAATGGTCTGACTGACTTCTGTGGTGGTTAGTGTTGCCGCCAGTGTCATATAACCGCCAGTGAGTGATTTGCCCAGACAAAGAATGTCGGGCACGACTTCGCTATGCTCGAGTGCGAATAATTTTCCGGTACGGCCAAAGCCGGTGGCGATTTCATCAAAAATCAGCAGTACATTGTGTTCATCACATAGTTTACGTAGTCGATTGAGGTAATCAGCAGAATAAAAATGCATGCCACCTGCGCCCTGTACCACGGGTTCCAGAATAACAGCGGCTATGTTTTCCTGATATTCATCCAGTGCCTCTTTCATCGCCTGCATATCTTTATCGCTGCAGGTTTCACCAAAGCCGCGGTTAGGAGCATCGACAAAAAACTGCTGATTGATGCTGTCGGCAAAAAGCTGGTGCATACCAGTGACCGGGTCGCACACTGACATCGCACCAAAGGTATCACCATGATAGCCGCCACGAATGGTCAGGAATTTCTGTTTCAGAGGTTGCTCCTTTGTATTCCAGTATTGAATCGCCATTTTCATAGCGACTTCAACTGATACTGAACCCGAGTCCGAAAAGAAAACACTTTGTAAAGTGTCGGGTGTAATTTCAACCAGTTTGTTTGCCAGCTCAACAGCAGGCTGGTGGGTCAGGCCGCCAAACATGACATGCGCCATGGATTCAAGCTGATCAGTGATCGCCTTATTCAAAACTGGATGGTTGTAGCCGTGAATAGCACACCACCAGGATGACATGCCATCGATTAGTTCTCGGCCATCGGCCAGCTTTAAGCGTACACCGTGTGCAGATTTAACTGGAAAAATGGGTAATCCGGAATCAATCGCGCTATAGGGATGCCAAACGTGTTTCTTGTCATCGGCTAGCCATGTAGGAGTGGTGTTTGAAGTCATGGGTGAATTATATAGGGAAGCTTTTGCTAGTTGGGTTGTATAAAAAGAAATTATTTTTTTACTTGTGTACTGAGTACATGGAATGTGTGAAGTATGAACAGTATTGCTTGTGTGGCTTTATGTTCTATATGAATGCTCAATAAAAACTTCTCGACAGATGCGGTTCGCAAACTCACCACATCCTATGGAAAAATTTGGGTTGATTATACAGCTCTTAGTGGATTGGTAGAGGGATTACAAAACACGTCCATGTATTTCGTCCTTCGGATTCGCTCCGCTCATGAAAAATCGTTCCTGATGATTTTTTTGAACATAGGGTTCGAACCAAAGTCTCTCTCCGCCACACAAAAAAAGCCCCGTGAGGGGCTTGTTTTATGTGTGGCGGAGAGAGAGGGATTCGAACCCTCGATACGTTTAACCGTATACACACTTTCCAGGCGTGCTCCATCGGCCTCTCGGACATCTCTCCAGTTTGTTTTGATCTGTCAGCGGGCTGTCAGAATCAGGGGCGCAAGGTTACGTGACTTGCGGCTTTGATGCAATCGTTAAGGCCTAATCATAGAGCTTTTCAAGAATCTTTTTTGCACCCTGAGCTAGTAGGTCATCGGCTAGTTCGATACCGATTTTTTCAGCATCATTTCTTGAACCACTGGCGGCACTTTCCAGAATACGGCTGCCGTCGATTTCTCCGACCAGTCCGCGCATTTTCAAACTGTCACCGTCGAGAATGGCGTGGCAGGCGATGGGTACCTGACAGCCTCCCTGTAAGCGGTGATTGAAAGCGCGTTCAGCGATGACGCGATCACGGGTATCATTGTGGTCGAGCACGGAAAGCAGGGCGAGGGTTTCTTCGTCACCTTCACGACTTTCGATGCCGACGGCGCCCTGGCCAACGGCGGGCAGCATGAATTCGGATGAGATACTCTGGCGTATGCGATCGGCCATTTCAAGGCGGATCAGGCCAGCGCAGGCAAGAATGATGGCATCAAAATCACCATTATCCAGCTTGGCAAGACGAGTGTTGACGTTACCGCGCAGATCCTTGATTTCCAGATCGGCGCGCTTGTCTAATAGCTGGCAGCGTCTACGCAGGCTGCTGGTGCCAACGATGGAGCCTTTGGGTAGCTCATCGATGTTGTTGTATTTATTGGAGACAAAAGCATCGCAGGGTTCTTCACGTTCCAGAATGGTGGACAGGTACAGGCCTTCGGGGAATTCCATGGGTACGTCTTTGATGGAGTGTACGGCGATATCAGCACGGCCTTCAAGCATGCCCTGTTCTAGTTCTTTGACAAACAAGCCTTTGCCGCCAATTTTGGCTAATGGGGTGTCGAGAATTTTATCGCCCTGTGTTTTCATGGTGATTAATTCAACTTCCAGGCCAGCGTGTGCTTCCTGTAGTCGGCGTTTAACGTGTTCGGCCTGCCAGAGGGCAAGTGGGCTTTGGCGTGTTGCTATGCGTAGTGTTTTTGTCATGCGATGTGCTGCTTTATTCGGCTATAAATTATTGAGTGGGCGTATTATAACCACTTTAAGTGAGCATTAACTCTACAGCAGGTCAAAATCCATATATAATTCCCCCTCTATGGTGACCTGTTTTGGTCCCCTCGCGACGATTAACTGCGAACCCCGCCAGGTCCGGAAGGAAGCAACGGTAGCTGTGACATCGGGTGCCGGGGTGTGGCTGGGGCAGGTTACCACCTATTTTAAGCCTGTTACTTAATGGCTGTTTTCATGGAAAGTGTTTGATTTGTATTGGGTGGTGGTGAAAGTGATTCAAAAATCAGGCGAGCAACAAAATCATAATCCGGAGCCAATACAATGAGTTACCAGGTTCTTGCTCGTAAATGGCGCCCCGCTAATTTTGAAACACTGGTTGGCCAGGAGCATGTGCAACGAGCTCTGGTTAATGCGCTTGATGAAGACCGCCTGCATCATGCTTATCTGTTTACTGGTACACGCGGTGTTGGTAAAACCACGATTGCCCGAATTTTTGCCAAAGCACTCAATTGCGAAAAAGGCGTTACTTCTACACCCTGTGGTGAATGTGGCTCCTGTGTAGAGATCACCGAAGGTCGTTTTGTTGATTTGATCGAAGTCGATGCCGCTTCTCGTACTGGCGTCGATGATACCCGCGAGTTACTGGAAAATGTGCAGTACGCACCGACGCGGGGGCGCTACAAAGTGTATCTCATTGATGAGGTGCACATGTTTTCCAAAAGTAGTTTCAATGCACTGCTGAAAACGCTGGAAGAACCGCCGCCGCATGTGAAATTTTTACTGGCAACTACTGATCCACAAAAATTACCAGTAACGATTCTATCGCGTTGCCTTCAGTTCAATTTAAAACGCCTGCCCGTGAGTTTGATTATTTCGCATTTGCAAAATATTCTGCAAAGCGATGCTGTTGAGCATGATCTGATTGCACTGCAATTACTGGCCGAGGCGGCTGATGGCAGTATGCGTGATGCACTTAGTTTGATGGACCAGGCCTTGGCTTTTGGTGCGGGCAGTATTCGTGAAAATGAAATTCGTGAAATGCTGGGTACGATTTCACGCGATAAAGTACTCAATATCCTGAAGGCGTTGATTGATCGTGATGCCACGGCAACATTGGCGGCGGTGGAAGCGCTGGCTGAGTTGACCCCCGATTATGAAAATGTGCTGGCCGAATTGCTCAGTTTGTTTCATCACATGGCACTGGCGAAAAAAGTCCCCGAAGCTTTAGATGATTATGTCAGCGAGCGTGAAACAGTGCTGGCTTTGTCTGAACAATTAAGCTCAGAAGATTTGCAGTTGTTTTACCAGATTGCTTTGATCGGTCGTCGTGACTTACCGTTAGCGCCCAATTTACGTAGTGGTCTGGAAATGGTGTTATTGCGTATGTTGTCATTCCGTCCGGCGTCAACCGGACAGGCTGTGACTACTGTAACAAGTGCGCCCGTGGCACAATCATCACAAAATGCACCAGCACAGGCTGCACCTGTGACTGCGCCAGCTTCACAAACCTCGCAACCACAGGTGGCAGAACCTGATCCAGCGGCAAGTCCTGTTCCACAAGCCAGCCCTGTAGCTGTGGCAGTGAATCGTGATAGTCGTGACTGGCGAGAAATTCTGGAAGGTCTGGCGGTAAATGGCATGGTCAAACAACTGGCTGCTAACTGTGTGTTGCAGACTATTGAAGATAATACGGTGATGCTGGCGGTTGATGCGGGCTATCAACAATTGCGTAACCCTAAAAGTGAGGCAAGATTAAAGCAGGCTTTGTGTGAATATTTTGATAAAGATTTGCGACTGGAAATAACCGTGAATACAGCGTCAAAAGCAGAAGCTCAAAGTGCACAGCTTGAAACGCCGGCACAGTCACAGGCGCGTGAAATGAATGAGCGTCAGCAGCAGGCTGAAACGTCTATCGAAGGCGATAGTTTTGTGCAGGCGATGAAAGAAAATTTTAATGCAGAGATAGTACCGGGTTCGGTCAAACCTGTAAGTTAAAACTTTAGCTAATTATATTTAAAGATTTGAAGAGGTAAAAATTATGATGAAAGGTGCCATGGGTAATATGATGAAACAGGCGCAGAAAATGCAGGAAGACATGAAAAAGGCGCAGGAAGAAGTCGCTAACATGGAAGCTGAAGGTCAGGCCGGTGGTGGCATGGTTAAAGTGCTGATGAATGGCCGTCATGAATTGCGTAAAGTTGAACTGGATGACAGTTTGATGTCAGACGATAAAGAAATGATTGAAGACTTACTGGCGGCTGCGGTGAATGATGCGGTAAGAAAAATAGAACAGCAGTCAGCAGAAAGAATGTCGAGTGTGACTGCAGGCATGAACTTGCCTGCTGGCATGAAGTTACCATTTTAGAGCTATTGCGCTCGAAAATACGGCGTTATTCATGCAATGAAATTTGCTCATGTATTGCATATACACTACGCAATTTAATTGCATGAATGCCTTGTCTTTTCTTCGCTCATTACGCTCTAAAGTTTGTGAACATAGTTAAAAACTCTAATTAATGTCACCACTACTCGAACAACTTATCGATGCGCTCAAATGCCTGCCAGGTGTTGGCCCCAAGTCAGCGCAACGTATGGCTTTTTATTTACTTGAACGTGATCTTGATGGTGCAAGCCATCTTGCACGGTCTATAGATGAAGCTGTGGCAAAAATTGGTCGTTGTCAGTCCTGTCGAACATTGAGTGAAACTGAGCTGTGCAATATATGTAGTCACACAGGACGAGATAAAAGTAAATTATGTGTTGTTGAGTCTCCTGTTGATGTTATGGCGATTGAACATATTGCTGAATTTCGCGGTAATTACTTTGTTTTGATGGGGCATCTGTCACCGCTTGATGGTATTGGTCCTTCTGAGCTGGGTCTTGATTTGCTGGAACAACGCCTGGCTTCAGGTGAGATTCAGGAATTGATTTTAGCCACCAATCCTACAGTCGAAGGCGAAACCACAGCGCATTATATTTCCGAGATGGCCGCCGATCATGGTGTCGATGCAACACGTATCGCCCATGGCGTACCCTTAGGCGGTGAACTGGAGTATATTGATGCTGGAACATTGGCGCATGCATTTTCTGGTCGTCAAAAAATTGGTGTATAGTTGTTCATAAATCAATTGAGCAATTATTTGGAGGTGTGTGATGAGTGATTGTTTGTTCTGTAAAATTCTTGATGGTGACATTCCCTGCGACCGGGTTTATGAAAACGACCAGGTTGTTGCTTTCAGGGATGTAAACCCTCAAGCCCCCACACATATTCTGGTTATTCCTCGTAAACATATTCCTACCGTTAACGACTTAATAGATGACGATAAAAAAATTGTAGGTGAAATGCTGCTGGCAGCGCAGACTATTGCCAAACAGGAAGGTATAGAAGAAAGTGGTTATCGTTTAGTGATGAACTGCAATGAAGGTGCTGGGCAAACGGTTTTTCATATTCATCTGCACATTCTGGGCGGTCGCAGCATGAACTGGCCACCAGGCTAATTTTAGTTTTGATTAGTATCAATAAGTTTATTCTTCAGATGTAGCAATATGATTACGGTGTTGTGGAGGTATGGATGATTAAATTTGCCGCTCTGTTTCTTTTCCTGATTGCTTCGGGTATGGCTAATGCTCAGCCAGATGGAAAAGCGTTATTTCTCAAGCACTGCTCTGCATGCCATGGTAACGAAGGCAAGGGTGGTGTCGGTGTGCCATTATCATTGCCCTCTTTTATTAATAGTGTTTCCAATGAATATTTAAAAAGAACTATTCGGGTCGGTCGGCCAGGGCGAATCATGCCTGCATTTCCGCAACTTAGCGAAGCACAGGTAGAGGCGATAGTTGATTATATGCGTAGCTGGTCAGATGCACGCGTTGTTGAATATGACCCCGCCCCAGTGAGCGGTGATGAAAAAAATGGCAAAGAATTGTTTTTGAAACGCTGCTCACAATGTCATGGAGTAGATGGTAAAGGTGGTAAAGGAACTGGCGTTACTTTCTCCAGAAAACGTGACTTGCCCATTATCGCTCCGGCATTAAATAACGCAGGCTTTCTTGCTTCAGCCAGCGACATGATGATCAAAAATACGCTGCTTCATGGACGTGAAGGCTCACCCATGGTGTCCTTTTTAAAGGCGGGTTTAAAAGAGAAAGACATTAATGATGTTGTTGCTTATATTCGATCTTTCCAAAAACTAGAAGTTGCTTCGACTAATGATGAAAGTGATGATGCAGCCATTATTGTTGCGTCTCCTTACAATCTGGATGAAACCGTAGAGAATTTAAAACAGGCGATTGAAAATGAAAATTTTAAATTGATACGAACTGATTATCTGGATCATGGTTTGGTAGAAGAAGGGAAGAACAATAAAAAACAAATTGTGTTGCATTTCTGTAATTTTAAATTTCTATTTGAGGCTTTGAGTGTTGACCCACGCGTCGGACTATTTTTGCCATGCCGTGTTACCGTTGTTGAGCATGAAGGCAATGTCCAAATGATGACAATTAACCCCATGCGTTTGAGTAAGCTGTTTAATAATGACAACTTAAATGATGCCTGTAAGGTGATGACGAAAATGTATAAAGACATTCTTGAGGAGGCATCCTTGTGAATAGCCTCTTAAGAAGTATTTTTCTGCTTTGTGTGTTTGTCAGTACAGACGTTTTTGCATCTAATTTGATTATGGCTCGTTCTTCTTTGCCTTTTTCAGAAGCAATGACGAACCTGCAGGTGTCACTGAGAGAACATGGTTATACAGTGGCCAGGGTTCAACGTATTGATGTTGGTTTAACTGCCATGGGTTATAAAACAGATAAATATCGTGTTGTTTTTGTGGGTAAGGCTGATGAAATAAAATATCTTGTCAATAAATATCCTCAAATGATTCCCTATATGCCACCCAAAGTTTCAATTTTTGCTGAAGGTGGCGATACTTTGCTGGTGACTGCCAACCCGCAGGTGTTTGCAAAAATGATTGATGATGAGAAAGATAAAATAATTTTTCAGCAATGGGAGAGTGACGTTTATTCAGTATTTAATGATTTTAGAAGTGCTGAGTAAATTGGTTAAGTTATCTTTTAGTACATAAATAAAAAACGCGGGCAATGCCCGCGTTTTTTATTTTGAACAGAATGTTGTTTAGAAACTTCCAGAGGAGATTCCATCATTCCATGTTCCTGATACTGAGCAATCAGCGTTAAATATGATTGTTCCAGAAGAGCCATCGGTGCTGCTAAAAGCTATAGTGCCGCCATCTGGATAAGTACCACAGCTGCCGTAAGTGATATTGGTTGCAGTAATACTTACGCTGCCATATGTACCATGGGAGAAGGTGGCTGTGCCATTAAACCCAAATGTGGCATCTCCGCTGAAACTAAAATTGCTTACACGGTGGGTGGTGCCATCAGTACCAGTGAAATCAGAACTAAAGGTACATGAAAGGTAGCCGGTAGGGCAATCCATGGTCATGTTCATCGTTACTGTTGTTCCGTTGTCTGGGTCTATGACAGTAAAGTTGGTGTAGGTGAAGTTAAAACCAGCGTTTGGATCGCTGATATCATTCCAATGCATTGCGAATGTGCCAGTCGCCGTTATAGATGTGCCCATTAGGATACAGTTGTTATATGTCATCGTAATATCTACTGGGCCTGTGTATGCATCAGTCATTGATATTGAAGCAGTACCAGAACTGCACGTGATGGAACTTACATCTCCTGCATAAGCTGCTGGTAAGTTGACGACATTGTCCATGGCGGTATTTGCAGCATTAATAAAAAGAGTATCTATTTCTGTTAAGCCAGTTGAACTAGTGACAACACTAGTAGGTAACCCATTTGTAGCATCAGCTATTTGAATGGCTTCACCAGCAGCTTTGCCTATAGCTTCTGCGTTTGTTGCGTCGATGGTAGCGGGTGCTGTGTTAATACTGGTGCCGCCGTCATCGCTGCTACAGCCAGTGAATAGGATGGTTGATGAAAGTAAAATTGCTACGTTTGTTTTTGAAAAAAATCCAGACATTGTTTATCTCCTATGGGTCGTTGTGAACAAATTCGACACTAAACGTAAATATAAGTTCTTGATCAGTTTTATATATAGATCAATTTACGAATAATAGTTTTAAAGTGTGAACTAATCGGCATTTAGGGGATTTTAATAATTAAAGTTTAACTGGAGCTGGATCCCCGCGTGTCTGGTTTTGCTTTCCGGTTCATAAATAGAGAGGCTCGATGAACCACCGCTGGTGCTCTGAGTATTGCTAACACCAAAGCCCCATATTTCGTAGAAAGCGTTAATGCCGTAGGTATAGTGATCATCAGCAGATGTTTTCCACATTAGTTGTAATCGGGCACCAGTGTCTGGGCCAAGATTAAGATCTGTGCTGCCAGCATCGACACTGGACAGATCGACATAAATAGTTGGACTGATAGTTTGGAGTATTGCTATATCTGCAATCCAGCTCTGCCCATCTTTAATCCAAAATAAAATTCTACTGCCTGCTGAAATTTCCCACCATTGGTATTGTTCAAATAAACTGGCAACGCCATTATTGCTGCGTATGTTTCTATCCCATTGATGATATTTTGTCGCGAGGTAGATGTCGGTATTGGGAGATAGGGCTGCAATAAGGTGTGCGCCGAATCGCAACAGCTTTTCATTTGTTTGGGTATGATGGGGTAATCCCGTCTGTGTCTGGCCTGAGTAATCGACGTTTCCGCCATAAGTGCTTATTTCCAGTTCAATGTTCAGCTGATTGAGAAGGTCTTGTGTAAGTCGAAACTGGATACCGGGGATCCAGCCCGTTTCTCTATCAAGCACGCTACCGTTAAAATTAAATTCAGTGTAGTCAAAATGCATCAGAGAGGGTGTGATAGAAAATTGTGATTCAGCCTTTATTGTTTGGGAAAATATAAGCAGTAATGAAAGTGCTTGTAAGACTGGGATGGCTGTATTCCACATGATCCTGTTTATATGTAGAGCGTATTTGATTTGAGTGCATTTTAGGCCTGTTTGTATTGAAAATGGTAAATTAATAGTGGATTGTGATAATTCAGGTGTGTGTTTGTTCTTGTGGAAAGCATCGTATTTTGCTACTGTTCGCACCCTGTAGCCGCGGCGTATTTGTCTAAATTCGTAGTAAGCTGTGGTTCTATAGGCGCGTAGCTCAGTTGGTTAGAGCGCTTCCTTGACATGGAAGAGGTCGGTGGTTCGAATCCACTCGTGCCTACCAAATTTTTGATCCAGATAATTGGATGAGAACCACCGAAAAAATAATAAAGTGGTTCGACTGATTTGCCAGGAGCAAATTAGAACGCGCGTTGTATGCGCGGCCCGTAGGGCGAAGGGCAGGAGCCTGGAGTAATCCACTCGTGCCTACCAGTTTTTTTTTTAGTTAGTAGTAATTAATATTTAATTAACAAGCGACCTCTCGTAATGGTCGCCACTGGAGAAAATAATGCCTGTCATTACCCTTCCTGATGGTACTCAACGTTCATTCGATTCCGCTTTAACTGTGATGGCGGTGGCCGAAGATATTGGCCCCGGTTTAGCTAAAGCCACGCTAGCGGGTCGTGTTAATGGTGATCTGGTTGACGCTTCATTTTTAATTGAATCTGATTCTGAAGTAGCCATTATTACCGGCAAAAGCGAGGAAGCACTGGAGCTGATGCGTCATGATGGCGCACACGTTATGGCCCAGGCTGTGCAGGAACTGTACCCGGGTACACAGGTGACGATTGGCCCTGCTGTGGAAAACGGTTTCTATTATGACTTTGCTCGTGATGAAGCCTTTCACGAAGATGACCTGAAAAAAATTGAACAGCGTATGCATGAAATTGTTAAGCGCGATTTGCCAATTGAACGCGAGGTGATTGATCGTGCCGAAGCGATTAAAGTGTTTGGCGAACTGGGTGAGAAATATAAGGTTGAGATTATCGAGGATATTATTCCCGAAGGTGAAGAGGTCACCATCTACCGTCAGGGTGAATGGTTTGATGTTTGTCGTGGGCCGCATTTACCGAGTACTGGAAAGTTAGGTAAAGGTTTTAAATTGATGAAGCTGGCGGGTGCTTACTGGCGTGGTGATTCCAGCAACAAAATGTTGCAGCGTATTTATGGCACTGCCTGGCCTGACAAGAAACAGCTGAATCAGTATTTACATCAGCTGGAAGAGGCTGAGAAACGTGATCACCGTAAACTGGGTAAACGATTTGATTTGTTCCACTCTCAGGAAGAAGCGCCGGGTATGGTCTTCTGGCATGACAAGGGCTGGTCTATTTATCTGGTAGTGCAGGATTATATTCGTAGAAAACTGCGCCTGAATAATTATCAGGAAATCCATACGCCGCAGATTGTTGATCGCAGTTTGTGGGAAAAATCTGGTCACTGGGATAAGTTTGGTGACATGATGTTTACCACCCATTCAGAGCATCGTGATTACGCGATTAAGCCGATGAACTGTCCCTGTCATGTACAGGTGTTTAATCAGGGCTTGAAGAGCTACCGTGATCTGCCGCTACGTTTAGCCGAGTTTGGTTCCTGTCACCGCAACGAACCTTCCGGTACGTTGCATGGCCTGATGCGCGTGCGCAATTTCGTGCAGGATGATGCGCATATCTTCTGTACAGAAGATCAGTTACAGGATGAGGTGTCTGCCTTTATTGACCTGGTTTATGAGGTTTATGCCGACTTTGGCTTTACTGATATTTTAGTTGCGTTATCGACGCGTCCTGAAAAACGTGTGGGTGATGATGCTGCCTGGGATAAGGCCGAGCAGGCACTGGAGTATGCGCTCGATACCAAAGGTCTGGACTGGAAATTACAGCCGGGCGAAGGCGCTTTCTATGGCCCGAAAATTGAATTTGTTCTGAAAGATTGTCTGGGTCGTGAGTGGCAGTGTGGCACCATGCAGGTCGATTTCTCCATGCCGGGACGACTGGATGCACAGTACGTTGCTGAAGATGATACCCGCAAAGTTCCGGTGATGTTACATCGCGCCATTCTGGGTTCGGTTGAGCGATTTATTGGTATTTTGATCGAAGAGCACGAAGGTCGATTCCCGCTCTGGTTAGCACCGGTTCAGGCGGTAATTATGAACATTACCGATAAGCAGGCTGATTTTGCGACAAAAGTGCAAAAAATGTTGGCTGAACAAGGATTTAAAGTCGAATTAGACTTGAGAAATGAGAAGATCGGCTTTAAAATCCGCGAGCACACAATACAACGGGTTCCTTATATGCTGGTGATCGGCGATAAGGAGCTAGAAAATAACACGGTGGCCGTGCGCACGCGAAGCGGTGAGGATCTGGGCTCAATGTCTGTTGAAGACTTGATCAACCTGTTCTCAGATGAGATTGCGTGCCGCGGTTCTGCCGTTTTGGAGGAATAAAAGATCGCTTCACCTAAAAAGACATTACTGAATGAGAATATCACTTACCCACAGGTTAGGGTGATTGATCAGGACGGTGAACAGCTGGGTATTCTTACCAGCGAGGAAGCATTAGCCAAAGCGCAAGCTGCAGCTTTAGATCTAGTAGAAGTTTCTCCAAATGCGGAGCCACCCGTTTGCCGAATTATGGATTTTGGTAAATTCCGCTTTGAAAATAGCAAACAAAAGCAGGGTGCTAAGAAAAAACAGAAGAAGACGCAGGTTAAGGAAATCAAGTTCAGGCCCAGGACTGAAATTGGTGATTACAACGTTAAGTTAAAAATGATACGCAAGTTTCTTGAGGGCGGCGATAAAACGAAAATAACCATGCGTTTCCGTGGTCGCGAATTTGCACATCAGGATTTAGGCATGGATTTGCTGAAGCGAGTTGTCGCTGATCTTGAAGATATTTCTATTGTCGAGTCAATGCCCGGCATGGAAGGTCGCCAAATGGTAATGCTATTGGGGCCAAAAAAGGGTAAATAAACCCTAAAGTAGTACGAGTGAGCCGGTTCCAAGTTTCAGGATGAACACCGAGCTTAGATTGAAGTAAATATAATTGGAGATGGCACTATGCCTAAAATTAAAACACACAGCGGCGCAGCTAAACGCTTTCGTCGCACCGGTTCTGGCGCTTTGAAACGTGGTAAATCACATCGCAGCCACATTCTGACTAAGAAGAGCACTAAACGTAAACGTCACTTGCGTGACGCGGCAACTGTTCATGAAAATGACATCAAGATGATCAATCGCATGATCCCTTACGTTTAATCGCTGTTTAGCTAACCGGAGAATATAGAAATGCCAAGAGTAAAAAGAGGCGTACAAGCCAGAGCTAAACATAAAAAAGTTTTAGCCAAAGCAAAAGGTTATTACGGCGCGCGTAGTCGAGTTTATCGCGTTGCCCACCAGGCCGTTATTAAAGCGGGTCAATATGCATACCGTGACCGTCGTGTTAAAAAACGTACTTTCCGTTCATTGTGGATCGTTCGTATCAATGCAGCAGCGCGTTTATGTGATCTGTCATACAGCCGTTTCATGAATGGTTTGAATAAAGCAGGTATTGAAGTTGATCGTAAAGTGCTGGCTGATTTAGCTGTTCACGATATGGCGACATTCACCCAGCTTGCTGATACAGCTAAGAAAGCGCTGGCTGCTGCTGGTAAAGATGCTGATAAAGCCAAGAAGCCGGCTAAAACTAAGTCAGCTGAAGCTGCGTAATACTGATTGTCGGCAATTTTCAGGCTAGAAAGTCTGAGTTAAGATTATCGATATAAGAAGGGGGAAGCTGGCTTCCCCCTTTTTTTGTTTTTTATTTCTAATAAATTTTGCTAAGTAGATGAAAAATCAAGATTTTTCATCTACTCTTTAGCTTGAAAATAATTAAAAAATACACGGCAGCCATGCCTTGTGTAGTAAGACGGGAGAATTGAGTGGATTTGCCAAAGTTGGTCGCTGATGCACAAGCAGAAATTGCAGCGGCAGATAATCTGGAAACGCTGGATCTGATACGAGTTTCTTATCTGGGCAAGAAAGGTGAACTCACGGCTTTATTAAAAGCACTGGGTGCTTTGCCTGGTGAAGAGCGTAAAGCCGCCGGTCAGGAAATCAATAAAGCCAAGCAAGGTGTCCAGCAGTCGATAGAAGCCCGTAAAACCTCGCTGGAACAAGCCTGGCTAGAAGCAAAGCTGGCGGGCGAATGTGTTGATGTGAGCCTACCTGGACGTGGCCAGAAGACGGGTGGTTTGCATCCGGTAACACGTACCATGCAACGCATCGAAAGCCTGTTTTCACAACTGGGCTTTACTGTTGAGGAAGGTCCTGA
>Ga0224511_10000079_pt1 | contig 30343 bp, 25 predicted proteins | sample SF_May12_sed_USG_2_FD_169988 | JGI IMG/M metagenome (GOLD analysis project Ga0224511, IMG submission 169988) | Sediment microbial communities from San Francisco Bay, California, United States - SF_May12_sed_USGS_8_1 | ecosystem: Environmental > Aquatic > Marine > Sediment | place: USA...
TATTTGGAATTCCCGATTTTCCGGGGAGACCTGGTCATCAGGTGTTCCTGCGAATTTGCGCACCGCCTCAATGTAGCGGGAGATTTTCTTGTCCAGTTCGTGGGGGGGGTAGTAGATAATTTCCTGCGAGGCGCCAGACAGAGTTACTCGAAGCCCTGTGGCCTTGTCGCCATTGATGATGATTTGATGGGATTTTTCCATATGCCGGGCCCATTCTTCCATCTCCTTGCGCAAAGCCTGGCCGTTATCGTGGGTGCGCATCACCAGGTCGTGGGCCAGCTTGGAGATGCGCTGGGAAATCATCCGCTGTCTGCCGCTCTGGTTTATGGCCGCCGCCCAGGAAGCGTGGGAGGACATCAGCTCCAGCAGAACCACATAGCCGATGATCACCAGGACAGCTATCAGGCTAAGAGCTATGACATACTGCGTTGTAATCTTCTCGCCAAACGACAGGGCAAAGCCCTTTGATTGTCGAGAGCCGTGCGACGCGCCCTCCGTGGTTTCCACGAGATGATCCCCCAAATATAGTGAATTATATTAGTTAATAATCATACCACAATCGCATTCCCGGCGCTATGCAGGAGCCATGGGCTGTGGCCATACCTGCGGCATACCGCGCAGGAGCCTTTATTTGCAGGCGTCAGTATAACCGGCGCCACATGCCTTTTTGAACTCCACCTGGGCCTCTTTCATTTCCCCCATGATCTCATGCACCTGCCCTCGTATGTAATACGCCTCCGCCAGGGTCGGGTCCAGCTCTACCGCCTTATTCAGGTCGCGGGTGGCCGCTTCCACGTCTCCCATATCCTTCTTCGCCTTGCCGCGCAGAGCATACGCCCCGGCGAATTTCGGGTCCGCCTTTATCGCGTCATCGCAATACTTGACCGTTGAGCTGTAATCGGCGGAGCCATAGGCCGCCCGGGCCTTCCGGAATATCTTCTCCACCTGCTTTTTGTCCGCCCCTTTGTCGTCTTTCCAGGGGGCCCATGCATGGCCCCAGCTGGCGGTCAGCATTAACACGGCCAATGCGATTAATATGGTATTTTTCATATGCCGGTCCTTTCATCGATAAGGTCTTTGATAGCTTTTTCCAGGGCGATTCGCTCCTCTTCCGTGGGGTTCAGGGCCAGCGCCTGTTTATACAGCTCCAGCGCCTGGTCATGCTTGTCCGGACGCCCCGCGTATAATCCGGCCAGGCTGGCCATCGCCATGAAATAGCCAGGATCCATGCGCACCGCCTGGGCCAGCGCTCTTTCCGCTTCGTAATATTCCCCGGATCTGGAGAATAGAATACCCCTCAAGAACTTCAACTGTACGGCGAAAAGCTCCCTTTTGTCCAGCTTTTCCGTGCGCTCGATCATCCCCATGACCAGGTGGGGCGGGGCCGTGGCCATGGAGGAAAACAGTGTTTCTATGTTCAGGGAAAGAAGCGCGTATCTTGCCTCGGTGTTTTCCTGGTCCATGCGCAACGCTTTTTCATAATACTGCGCCGCCACCCCATTGTTCCCCCCGCTTCGGGCCACCTGGCCGCGGAAGAATTCGGTCTGGGATTCGAAGGCCCGGCGCATGGCGGCCACCCCTTCTTCGGAGCCCTGGATCGCCGGCGTATGGCGGTGGGGGAGCATGGCTGTCAGGTTCGCCCCTTTCACCTCCACCCCTCCCACATGCATCCTGGGGGCGGAAAACTCCACCATCGGCCAGTCATCTTGCAGCGGCGCCACCCCTGCCACATATTCCCGAAGTTGCTCCGGACCCATCATGTGGTTGGCCAATATCTGCTCCACCCGGTATATCCCGATATCCGCCAGGCTTGAGGCGACCTGTGGATTTTCGAAAGCTTTATACAGCCGCTCATACCCGGGCAGGGCGCCCACGGAGCCGATCATTATCGCGTCCCATTTGGTATACCACATGGCCCCTTCCGGAAACACGGCGGTGAAAGCCGCCACCAGGGATTTTAAATCCCTGTCGGAAAGATGGTGGATCGGTATCCATTGCGACACTATCCCCCCCGGCTTCAACCTGTCCCTGGCCAGCTCATAAAACTCCGAGGTGTACAGGGAGACTATCCCCGCGTTGGAGGGGGGAGGAGGCTCGGTGGAGATAAAATCGAATCGCTTCTTTGTGGTTTTCAGGTAGTTGCGCCCATCCTCTTCCACCATGGAGAACCTGGAGGAGTGGCTCACTCCCAGGTTGCCATCGACGAACCAGGGTCCGGCGTTGAACACTTCGCGGGATATATCCACGGCGATCACCGACTCCAGCCCATGGGCCAGGGCCGCTCCGGCGGTGGAGCCTGTGCCAAAACAGATGACCAGGGCGTTCTTCGGATCATCCAGAAGCAGCAGGGGGATATGGGCCTGCAGCCGCTCCAGCTGCAGCGCCTCGCGGAAAGTGCCGGCGATCGGGTCGCCATTGATCCACAGTCGCCGGATCGGCTTTCGCCCGGCGGTCAGGTCCGAATCGTTTTTAGAAACCAGCGCCGTGGCGGAGGGGCCTTCCTCGTAGAATTCCACCACAGCTCCCGCATCCAGCTTCTCCACGCTGAGGCTGTATGCGATGTTTGGCCGCATGAAAAGGTACGCCGCCAGGGGGAGCGTCATTATCGCAACGCCAAGGGTCATGCGGACCGCCCCTTTGGGCGCCCGGGCAAAGGCCATCGTCACCCCGGCGATTATGGCGGCCATCCCGACCGATATCACACTGTTCTGCACCCCCAGCCACGGAATCATGAAGTATCCGCCACCCAAGGACCCGAGGACGCAGCCGATGATGTTTATAGCATAGAGCCTTCCCACTTCTCCCCCCACATATCTGGGATTGGGATCGAACACCGCCACCGCCAAGGGAAAGCATGCGCCCAGCAGGGCGGTGCATGGGGTGATCACCAGCAGGGAAAACAGCAGGGCCGAGGCCATCGGCGCTCCGCCGGGAATGGCGCCCGATATCCAGCCGAAACCTGGGGCCTGGATCAATCCGGCCATCATGGATCGGCTGTGGGCCAGGGCCACCAGCGAGAAGAGGGCCAGCACTCCCAGCATGGCCAGCATGAAGGCGAAGAGCAGGTATCCCTTCTCTCTGGATTTATTCCCCGCCCGCGCCGCCAATGCGCTGCCGGAGGCCGTCCCCAGCAGGAAAACAGAAAGCACCATGGAGAAGGCGTAGGTGGTGTTGTTGAGCAGAAGGATCAGCGCCCTGGTCCAGAAAAGCTCCAGGGCCAGGCCGCAAAAGCCAGTGATGGCGAACATGGCGAGGACCAGATTGTCCCGCTGGCCAATGTTTTTTTTGTTGGAGACCTTCTCCGGCTGTTCACTCTCCCCCTGCCATTTTTTCTCCGCCGCCAGCGCCCATGCGCCAATGGCGCACAGGATGTTCACCGCCGCCCCGATCCGGAGGGTATCGGTGAGGCCGAACAATTCTATCAAGGCAAAACCCGCCGCCACGCATCCGGCCATGGCGCCCGCCGTGTTGATGGCGTATACTTTCCCCGCCGACCCCTGGGCGGGGCTTTCCAGCCGGGCCATATGGCGCACTATGGCGGGCAACGTGGCGCCCATGAATATGGTGGGGGGGACCAGGACCGCCACCGCCAGCATGAAGCGAAGAGACGTCACATACAGGGTGGCGCCCTCCGCGCCGCCGTGGGTGGCCAGGTATATGGCGTCCATGCCGGCCCACACCAGGGGGAACATCAGCACGTAGATCCCCAGCGAGGCCTCGCATAGGGCGTACAGTCTTATGGGGGCCCAACCTTTGTCCAGCAACCTGCCGGATAGCTCCGCCCCGGCGCCCAGCCCACCCATGAAGGCCACCAGGGTGGCGCTTACGGCGTAGATGCTGACACCGAGGGTTAGGGAAAGCTGCCTGGCCCAGACGATTTCGTAGGCCAGCCCGGCGGCGCCGGAGAAGAAGAATATGGCGAGGATGGGGAGGGATCGGGAGTTTACGCCACTCATGACAGGCTCGCCCCCATGGTTAATACTCAGGAGTGATGTGGCGCCGCACCGGCTTCATCAGCGCAGCAACCCTCGCATCGGCTTGATCTTGATATTCAGGTCGCTTTTCACTTCCCCGATGATTCTGGAATCCAGATAACCGATCCTGGCGGGAGTGGAGCCGGTGAACCATATGCGCCCCATGGAGTCCGCGCTTACGGAGTTCGGCTTGCATTTTCCTGTGGCTATATCAAATGAGTTGACGATCTTGGTGGCCGGGTCGAACCGCACAAGGCGGTTGTCGGTGTGCTGGACCATCCATATGTTATCGTTGGAGTCTATGGTGATCTCCTTGGCCCCTTTGTTTTTGGGGAGGGGGAATATCTCCGTCTTTTCCGTGTCCGGATCGAACCGGGCCAGATGGTTATCGATCATCGCCAGAAACCATATGGCCCCCTTGGAGTCCACCAATGTGCCCAGGGGAGACTGGGGCTGGACGGAGATCTGCCATTCTCCGAACTTGTCGCTTTTCGGATCGAACATCACCAGTTTGTTCTTGGATCGCTCCACGAACCAGATCCTTCCCTTGCCATCCTCGGCCAGGTCATAGGAGTTGCTCAAAGCGGTGGGGATCCTTCGTTGAATGAACTTGCCGCTTTTCGGCTGATAACCTATGAGCATGTCCGTGTTCCAGCCCAGCGCCCATATTCTGCCATCTTTGGCCGCCAGGATGGAGGCTGGCTTCACCTTGCTGTCGGGGAGCAGTATTTCGGAAAACTTTTTTGTCTTCGGGTCAAAGACCGCGATGGCGCTCACATCCTGCTCGGTGAACCATATTCTCCCTTCCGGATCTATGGTCAGGTCCAGAGGCTCGCTTTTGGTGGAGGGGATAGTAAACTCCTCCAGCTCGCCAGTGTTGGAATCGAACCGGGCCAGTTTGTTTATAAAGAACTCCAGAAACCAGATGGACCCATCCGGGGCGGCCTGGATGGAGGTGGGGAACGCGTCCTTGGAAGGCAAAGGATATTCCGTGATCAGTTCCTTTGAGCCAGCGCCCGCCCGCCCCGCTATGAACAGCGACAAGACGATGGCAATGACTGTGGTTTTTAAATACATGGTGGATCTCCTGACGGGTTACGACTTGGCGTTGATGTACAAGTACACTCCAACCCCCACCACGACCAGGGCCGTAAAGGCCAGAGAGATCAACGCTACCACTCCGCGGCTTCCACCCTTGGCGCTTGCCGCGCTTTTCTTTTCATGGCCGATGGAAGTGGGGGCCTGCTCCGCCTTTATGCTGGAGACTATCAACCTGGAGATCTTGTTGGCGTGGCGGTCGCTCTGGGTGAACCACACGTCCCCCTTCAGATCCACCGTGATCCCCATAGGCTGGGAGTTGGCGGTGGGTATCTCGAAAAGCTTCCATCGCAGTTTTTCAGAATCGTAATATCCCACCTGGTTGGTCATGGAATCGACGATCCATATCCGCCCTTCTTTGTCCGGCGCCAGGGCCTGGGGCACGGCGTTGTATCCCGGCAGGGGAACCGAGGCGTAGATCCCTTTTTCAGGATCCCTTTTGTTCGCTTTATCGAATATCAGCACGCCCAGCTCCTGGCTGTGCAGGTTGCACACCCACAGGTGGCCTTTGCTGTCGAATCTCATCTGGCCCGGCTGCGAGACCGGCACCGTGATCGGATATACCCGGATCTTTTTGCTGTCAGGATCATACCTGCCCAGGTAGTTGCCATTCACATCGCCGATCCACACCTTGTCGCGGTCGTCTATGGCGATCCCCATGAGATCCGCCCCGTCCCCGACGCTGATCTCTTTCTTTATCTGCTCCTGCACATTCAGATAGCCGAATTTACCTGTGTTCTTTTCCACGAACCACACCAGCCCCTTGGAATCCACCGCCACATCGTAAGGCTGGGAATGCTCCGTGGGGATCATGTATTCGGTAAACTCCTCCTTGATAGGATCGAAGCGGACCACGGAGTTGCCGAGGACCGTGACGAACCAGATCACATCGTTCTTGTCCACCGTCAAGGCGCCGGGATTCCCCACGCTGTATACGTCATAGCTTTGCGGCGTGGTGAGCTTGCTTTTGGGGTCGTAGTCCCATTCAGGATCCGGCAGCCCCAGGGTGGAGGGGAGCTGGTATTCTTTCAGTTCGCCTGTGGCAGGGTCCAGCCGGGCCACGGAATGCTTCGACATTTCGGTGAACCAGATGATCCCCTTGCTGTCGCTGGTGATGGCGTATGGAGTGCTGTAATTATCCGGCAGACGATAGTCTTCAATCGTCGGCGAGCCGTCCCTGGCGCCACTGGAGGCGACGCCATGCCCCTCGTGCCCATCGGCCTGGGCGTGTTCCATGGAGTCCTGCCCCACCAGGGTAGGCTTGATGATCGTTACTTTCGGCTTTACAACTCCGCTTACAACGTCCGAAGCCCCGGCCTGCGGAACCCCGGCGATCAACGTCAAAAGAGAAACGACGCAAAAGAAAGATTTAATACTGCTCATGAAAATCGACCTTTTAGTTCACCACGTGAACGTGGGTTCGTACATATGTCGCATCTGCCAGTCGGCATCCTTATAGCCGCCAGCGTCTCCGCCGGAATCGGAATATATCTGCGCTCCCGACTCATCCACTCCTCCAGATTTGCCTGCGCGGTATTTTCCCACGCCGATCTGCATGGCGCGCTCCACTTCGTAGTATTTTGCCACATCCACAGGAGGAACCGCCATCCTGGGGCCCATGGCCGGATTGTGGCAGGAGTCGCACCCGAGCACCTTGGCCTGGTGGCCGCTTTGATAGATGCCCCCTCCCAGGGCAAGGCCCAGAATTATCATCGGAATCGCGAAGATAAAGCTCTTGATGAATCCTGATTTCATCCCCCGGACCTTGGCGAAAAGCCCTTTGAGGCCAGGAATCCTGTCGAACGGTATCTTGTGATAAAAAGGCATCAGGATAAGCCACACCACAATGCCGATGGGAACCAGCGCGGTGATGAACAGATATTTTTTCAATCGACCTTTGAGGTACCAGAAGGGGATCCAGAACATGAGAAACACCCATTCCGGGCCTGGGATATTCTCTCCATCGTCCGGGTATGGGATCATCTCCGGCGCGTCATCCGGCACCGGGAACAGCGTGGCCAGAACCCCGGCCGCGGCCAGCACCAGCACCATCAGCGCCGACAGGGTCAACACCCAGTGGGGGAAAAACCTCCATCCACCGGTTTCAGTTTTTTCTTCCTCCGCCATCATCACACCCCTATTCCTGTAATTTTCTTCCTGGTCATGATCATACCCTCGGTGTGGGACCGCGCATGCGGAACAGCACAATGTGAACCCCGATCAGACCCAGGGTCGCCACCGGCAGGATGAGAATGTGCATCCAGTAGTTGCGGCCATGGGAAAAGGTCGCCAGCATGATGCCTTTTAATGTATCGCCCAGCAGAGGTATGGTGTGGGCCCAGTCCGCCCAGATGACCAGCTCCCAATAGCTGCGCCAGTCCCACGGCATTATGATTCCAGTGATCAGCAGCAGGATGTAAAAGAATCCGAGCGACAACCCGGTCCACCAGTTCAAAACCCTGGGCGCTTTATACGCCTTTCGCGCCATCACATGAAGCATATGGATCAGGATAAACGGCACGCCTATGGTGCAGCTCCATCTGTGGATGTTTCGAAACAAGGCGCCCAGCGCGGTGTTGTTGCACATGTCCCTGATGCTCTGGTGCGCCTCGACAGGATCTGTGTCGAAAAAGAATAGCATATAGACGCCGGTCACCACCTGGATCATGATGATCCCGATGGTCAATCCGCCGAAAAGATGCCAGAACGATATGTCTGATGGCAGAGGATAAGCCAGGTGTTTTTTATAAAACTCCCATCCCCCCAGACGTTGATCAAACCATTGGGTCAAGGCCCTCATTTCATTTTCCCCCTTACCCCGTATTTTCTATGGAGCGCTATCAACCTTTACCTCTAGCGGCCCGTTTTTATAGTCGTTTTCATAAACATTGGTTTCTGCCAGGAAATCTATCTTCCATTCATTAGCCTTCTCGTCCAGAACCAGGTTCATCTGGCTGGTGCTGATAAAAGCGTCACCAAACACCGATGGGGTGGCCACCTCCATTTTCACCGTGGCCACATAAAGCCCACCCTTGTTTTTCTCTTTTGGCATTATTGTGTCGATAACTTTAATCTTCGTGCCTTTTTCAAAATCCTGCACCCACTTGCGGAACGCGTCCGGGTCCACAGGGCCAAATTTGCTGGACACCATGCCGTGGGCCTCCTTCAGGGTCAGCTTCCCTCCCTGGGCCAGCAGAGAATAAAACTTCAACACGACCTGCTCCGGCGACATGGCCGGCGCTTTTTTCTCTTCCTCCTTGCTTGTGCAGGAGCCAAGGGCCAGCGCCACAACCAGACAGGCGAATATATAATATCTAAAGTTTTTCATACTTACATTTTAATTGAAAGAGGCCGGGAAGAATTTCCCGGCCTCTTAGTAGCAATCAACAACTGAACAACGCACATGAAGCGCGTGATCAGATAGTCGGCTCGTTGCCTTCCTTAAGAGTGTTCATGAGCTTGTTTGTACCCACGATGAACTCGCTCTCCGACTCGTCGAGGAGCTGCTCTTGCATGGAAACAGAGTCATAATCACCATTGGCGAGCGAAGCCTGCCCACCTGGGGGGTCAACGAAGAATGTGCCGCGCATCTCAAGATGCAACGGACCACAGAAGTGCTGACAATAGAACTCGTATTCGCCAGCCTTATCGGCCACGAACTCCGCCACCTGGCTGATGCCCCTTGGGCTGATGAGCATGGTGCGCATTCCATAGTAGCCATAAACCGCAAGGCCCATGGTCACGTCCGGGTTCTTGGTCAGACCAGCGGCTTTGTCGATGTTGGTCAGGATCATGCGAACCTTGGCGCCCTTCGGAACATGAATGAACCTGGGGACATAGCCATAGGAGAACGCCTTGATACGTACAACATAAACGTCGCCTTCTTTCGTGATTCCGGGCTTGCCGTCATCGCGAGGAATCCAGACCTTGCTGGTGTTGTCCGCGTGCTTGGGCTCAAGCTGCGGGCGAACTTTGGCAAGACCTGGGCCCTTGTCAAAGGAGATATGCACATCGCCGAGGTCATACCCTTTGGTGAAAAGCTCGGCGCCTTTGCCGGTGTTCCACCTCTGGATGTAATTGGCGAAAATCATGCGGCCCTCGTGCGGCTCGCCGTCCACAGGGATCAACTTGACGGACTTGCCATAGGTCGGGCTGGTCTCGTCGATGTCCTGCAGCTCAAAGTTAACCGCGAACACGATACCGGTCGGGGTGAACAAGCCTGTGGAGAACTTGTTCTGCGAGCAGTAATACGCGTTGTCCGGAGCTATCGAGTTGTGACCAACGCGATAGTGGATCGGGAACTCGTCCACCAGCTGACCGCGAATGCCGTCGATCTTGGAGGTCGAGTCGGAAACGAAGCAGGACAGGTAGTCATACTTGCCCAGGGTGTCCCACTGGTTGTGCAGAGGACCCGCGCCGACAGGGATAACCTTGCGGACGCGAAGCTGCTGAACGTCGATCAACGACAGGGTGGCCGAAAGCTTATCGCAGACAGCCACAACCCTGTTGGTCGGGTTGACGTTGGTTCCGTGCGGGTTTTTGCCCACAGGGATTTCCTTGACCAGCTTGAAAGGATCCTGCTGGAACACCATGACGGTGGAATGGTAATAGTTACCGGAGAAGACGTAGTTGCCAGCCCTGCCGGTGTCCGGATAGTCCGGGGCGGAAGGAGCGGGCGGAACGTCGATGACTGTGGTGGCGCCGTCGCTCAAGCGCAGCTTGAGCATTTTGCCGGTAAGCTCACCTGTGGCCCAAAGGTACTTGCCGTTAGGCGAAAGGGCCGCGCTGTGATGGATACCAAAAGGCTTCGGCAAAGCGAAGATCCTCTCGGGCCATCCGGTCTGGAGGTTAACCTCCGCGATGGTGTCGGAGCCTTTGTCCGAAACATAAAGATATTTTCCGTCCGGTGTGCCGTTGTTGTTACCGGCGTTGGAACCAGAAAACGGAAAGTTGTGCAGGTCGACGCCGCACTTGATGTGCCTGTAGGTCCTCATCGACGGAATGCCGATGACGCCCAGGGCGCCGTCCACGCCGCCCGCGTCGTACAGAATCGCATAATCTCTCAGCGGCGCATCACTGTCCTGCGGAGCGATGACGTGCCAATCGCGCTTGTCAAACGGTGTAAGAACCGTAGTCTTGGCGCTCGCCGATACGGCGAAAGACACCAGCGCAACAAGCGTCGCTAAACTTAACGCAAATGCTTTTTTCAAAATTACTCACCCCCTCGATTAATACTGTTCATGTTTAAAATAGACGCCCGCTTTCGCGTCCATGTCGAGCCTCTTGACCAGATAATCGTTCGTGTCAAGAATGTCGATCCTGCGGGCATTCCACTTCCCATCCTTGTACCAACCATACGCCGCGATGAGGTCGCCTTTCTTCAGCTCCGAGAACTTCTTGAAGTCCGCGCGCTTGGCTGTCATCACGTAGCACTCCGGCAAAAGATGGAGTGTGTAGGTTTTGGCTGATTTCTCGAACTTGGTCTTGATCGTAACCTGCCTGTCACCTAATCCGGTGATCTCGCCGATCTGCAACGCATCGGTAAGGGCCGAGCCATTACCAACAGCGCTCTCACCAGCGGAAGCCGATTTGGTCAATGCCGGAACGAAAACCATGCCAACCAACAATAGAGATAATAGAACCTTTTTCACTCAAACACCCCCTTTCAGTGGATATAAATGAAAATGTACCTGTTTATGGCCTAACGGCACCTTGCCATGCAAGCCACATACCAACTAATACGCCACCCTTCGAAAAAATAACCCATTGTAATTCATGATGTTAAAATTTCCCAGATAACGTAGTAATCATCGCTGCTAAAGTATATTTTCGCGCCAGTTTCGCCCACTTAGGCGACCCCATTTATAAACTGGCTTTTTATTCTGCATGTTATCCCCGACCCACTGTACATTATCAAATAATTCGACATTATGCTACCACTTTTTCTTTTTGAAAATCAACAAGAACATTTCGTTTAAGTCATTTCACCTTTTGTGGTTATTGCTTCATCAGGCTGCGGGCCAGCTCCGGGCTGATTTTGGCCAATTCCTGGAAAGTCATCTCCGCTTTATCCTTCTCTCCCAGCAGATGATATGACTTCATCAGATAAAAATACGCCTCTAAAAGCTGCGCGTTTATCCTTCTGGCCCAGTCCAGCATCTGCGACGCGGTACGAAAATCTCCACGGGAATAGTACAGATAACCCAGGTCGAAAACCGCCAGCCCCAGAAACGGATCCATCGGCGCCAGTTTATACGCCTCCTTATAGTTCTCCAGCTCCGCCGGATAATCCTGCCGGGCGTGGTTCACCCTCCCCTGCAGAAGATATGTCCGCGCCTTGAAGTAGTCTCCCATGGCCTCGTTGAGCGCCCCTGTTTTCTCCGGGTCGCCGGAGGCCAGGGAAAGCCTTTTCCTGGCCATGGCCACCGTGGTGAAGTTCTCCACGGCGAAGCTGGCCCGGTCCCATATGCCGTAGGGCGCCGAGTATTCTATCACCGGCCGCGCGTCGGTGTTGATGGGATGGCCTTTGGTGAATTCCAGCGCCTCCGCCCGATCCATGACGTAGAACGAGAGGAACGAGAAGAGGTCGTTGTGCTCTATCATGTCCATTTGCACCCTCTCCCGCCCCAGAGCCTTGGATATCTTATCCAGGTTCATCTCCATTTTCCCCGCTGAGCCCACCAGGAGCAGGGTGGAAAGCTGGCTGTTGGTATCCCCGCTCCACACCGTCACATTCTCGAAGGCATAGGCAAACGTCCGCATGATCACCTTCAGGTCGTGGGCGGAAAGCTGATACAGAGGCAGCCATTGGGCCATGATCCCCCCCTCCGCCAGCCTGGCCTTCACATTCTGATAATGCTCCAGCGAGTACAAAGCCCCCACTCCGGCGCTGTCTGGCTGGAAAAGGTCGGAGATCACCACGTCATACTTCCTCTTGGACACCCGCGCATAGTTGCGCCCGTCCCAGAAGGTCACGTGCAGCCGCTCGTCTTTGGCGATCTTGTGATTGTCTTTTTCAAAGAGGCGCTGCACATCCATAAGCTCCGGAACCAGCTCCACGCAATCGATCCGCTCCACCGGATGCCCCCCCACCGCCCCGGTGGTGATTCCCGAACCCAGGGAGATGACCAGCGCGCTTTTGGCATCTGGATGCAGGATCATCGGCAAGTGGCCAAACCGCACCGCCACATCGCCGCTGGTGGCCAGTTGATAATCGTTCACCATCAGGGTCAGCGGGCCCCCTTTGCGGTCCTCGATCACCCGCACAGAGCCTGTGGCCCCTTCCCTGGCCAGAGCCACCTTTTCCTTCACCACCCGGCCCAGCCCCACATCCACCCCCGCTATGTAGACCACGGAGACGATGAATATGGCTGTGGCCAGGGTTGTGGGCAGAGCCCACGCCAGCATGGGGCGACGCCGGGACAGGGTGATGGCCGTGTATCCGGTCAAAAGCGCCACGGCGCCCACCAGGAATATGGAAATTTGAAGACCCATCATGGGAAGCATCACGAACCCGGCCAGAAGCGACCCGCCTATCCCCCCCAGGGTGCCGGTGGCGTAGGCCATGCCGGAGCGTCGCCCCAGCGAGCCCAGAGACTCGGTGATCACCTTGGTGAGCAGAGGGAAGGATATACCCATCAAAAACGCGGGGGGGAGAATCGTGATCCCCATCAACGCCAGCATCACCAGCATATCCCGCGACAGGGTCATGTGGGAGAACATCCCCGCCAGGGTCTCCGCCATGCCGGGAACCTTCATGAAAATCGGCACGCTGACAAAGGCCCATATCCCCACGCCCATTTGGGCCAGGCCCAGAAGGCGAAGCGGATCCTCCACCTTATCCAGCACCCTGGAAAACACGTGGCTACCCAGCGCCATTCCCAGCAGGTATATGGAAAGCAGCCCGCTGAATAGATATACCGTGGACTTGAAAGAGACCACGAACCCGCGGGTCCAGAGGATCTCCAGGGCAATGGAGCTGAATCCGGCGGCGGCCATCAGCGCCATGGCCATGGCAGGGGCGATCAAGGGCTCGAACCCCGATTCGTCTTCATCTTCGACGTTGGCCTCCTCCCGGGCATAGGCGGCCCTTTCCATGCGGGCCTCCTTTTTCCCCTTCTTCCTTTTCTTTTTCCCCTCTTCGGCAGGGGCGCCGGGTTTTGGAGCCTCCCCCGCTTTTTCCTGCTGGGCGGCGGGAACCAGCCACACCAGGCCCGCCACCAGAAAATTGGCCAGGAACGCGGCGAAAAGAGTGTTCCATACGCCAAGATACTTGATCATCACAAAGCCGGAGAGAAAAGCCCCGACCATGGCGCCATAGGTGTTGGCGGCGTAGAGGACACCCACCCCTTTGCCGAGCCTGTCCATGGATGTGATATAGAACTTGCTCATCACCGGCAGCGTCCCTCCCATAAGGAAGGTGGGGATCAGCAGGGCGATGAAGGCGGAGATGAATCTGGCGGCCTGCCATTTAAAAGAGGTTATCTCCTCCACCGTCATGAGGGAGGCCATGATGTCGTCTATCCATCCGATGGCCGCGCTCACCACCACGGCGGAAACCGCGATCAGCACTTCGAGAAGCACATAGGAGTTTTTCGGGTCCTTCAGCCGGTCCGCCACCTTTCCCAGGACATGGCTCCCCAGGGCCAGCCCCGCCAGAAACGCCGCCACCACCAGGCTGACAGCGTATACCGTGTTCCCGAAAGAGAGCGAGAACATCCTGACCCATATGATCTGATACACCAGCCCGGCCACGCCGGAAAGAAAGAAGCAGAATGTGAATATATTGCGCGCCATCAGCGGCCCATCCTGCCGTTATGGCTCGATAGAATCATGGTTTCCTTCATCGTTATCCATTTCGTCATTTTCATCCGGGTCCGGCCACGCGCCGCCCTTGGCCTTTTCCGCCTCCCGTTCCAGGGAAACCAGCCCGGCCAGGTTGTTTCTTTTTATCATTCTGTATAGAGACATACGGGCGATACCGGCGGTCTCGGAGGCCTGGGTTATGTTCCCCTTGCAAGTGTAAAGCAAGTTCTCCAGAAAATCCTTCTCAAACTTGCCCAGCCACGCCTCCCTGGCTCTCTTATAAGTCATGCCCCGCATCGACCCTTGACGCCGAATATTATCCGGCAGGTCCGCCGAGGTCAATTCGTTTCCGCTGGCCCCCGCCGCCGCCGTCTCCAAAGCCCCCATCAGCTCCCGGGCATTGCCGGGCCAATGATACACGGCCAGCTTCTCCATAAAGTCCAGGCTGGCGGTTTTCGGTTCCGCCCCTTCCCGTCGGGCCAGCTCGGCAAAAAAGCTCTCGCAAAGGGCGGGTATATCCTCCGGCCTTTCCCGCAGGGGGGGGATGGGGATATGCACCACGTTCAGGAGGAAGTAAAGATCCTGTCGGAACTTCCCTTCGTTCACCATCCCTTTAAGATCCACATCGGTGGAGCAGATCACCCTGGGGCGCAGAAGGGCCGGTTCCGCCTTGCCGGACAGGTCCGTATCCTTCTTTTGCAGAATCCTGGCCAGCTTGGCCTGGATCTGGGGAGCCAGCCGGTCCACTCCATCCATATACAAGGTTCCCCCCTTGGCCGCCAGGAACAGGTTTTCGGAGCCTTCCTCCAGTCCCTCGTTTTCCGGATGCTGGGCCTGGGGCCTGGCCGCAAGCTGCTCCTTGGTCAGCTCGGCGCAATCCACCGCCACGAAGGGGGCGCCATCCCTCCCGCCATGGACATGGATCGCCATGGCCGCCGTCCGTTTGCCCACCCCGGTCTCCCCCTGGATCATGACGCAGGTCCGGGAAGGGGCCACCTTGGTGATAACCTGGGTGATCTGGGCCATGGCCCGGCTGCGCCCCACGAAATTCCTCCGCAAGAACTCTTCCCGCACTTTCCGGCGCAGCATGTCATTTTCCTTCACCAACCTGCTTTTTTCCAGGGCCCGCCGCACGGTGATCACAAACTGGTCCGGCGAGAACGGTTTGGTGACGTAATCGAAGGCGCCGCTTTTCACCGCCTCCACCACCCCTTCGATGGTGGCGAACGCGGAGATCATGATTACAGGCAGCTCGGGAAACTCCTCCTTGATCGCCGCCAGCAACTCCACCCCGTTCATCCCCGGCATCTTGAAGTCGGTCACCACCGCCTCCGGCCGCAGGACGCGGATCATCCGCAAAGCCTCCAAAGGATCCGTGGAGCCGATACAGGGTATCTCTTCATCCTCCAGGATCCTCACGCACGACTCCAGCAGGTCCGGCTCGTCGTCCACCAGCACCACCCTGGCGCTTTGCCCCTCAGGCATCGGCTATAGCTCCCCTGGTTGGATTTTTCATCACCTCAAAAGCCGAGCGAAGGCTGACGGTGAACGAGGCCCCGGCGCCCGGCTGGCTCTCCACGCTGATGGTACCGCCAAAGTCCTTCACCAGGCCATAGCTTATGGAAAGCCCCAGTCCGCTTCCCTGCCCCACCTCCTTGGTGGTAAAAAACGGCTCGAACAGATGGGCCATCACATCCTCCGACATTCCCGACCCGGTGTCCGTTATGCGCAGATCCACCATGGCCGTCCCGTTGCGGATTGTGGCCACGGTGATCACCGCCCCTTTTTCCGAGGCCTGGAAAGCGTTGAAAACGATGTTGTATATCACCTGCTCCATACCCGCGGCGTTGGCCCATACAAAAGGAATATCCTCGTCCAGCTTCACCTGCAGCGCAATCCCTTTTTTTGTCACCGGGTAGTCCAGAAGCTCCAGCACCCGGCGCACGATCTCGTTCAGGTCCACGGAGGAAAGCTCTCCTGGCTTGGAGCGGGAAAAGGTGAGCAGGTTGCCGGCTATCCTGCCGACCCGCAGGGCGTGGTGGGTCACCACCTCCAGGTCTTTTTTCGCTTTTTCGATCTCCCCTTTTTCCACGGCCCGGCGGATAAGCTCCAGCCGGGTGACCACCACGGAGATGGGATTGTTAATCTCGTGGGCCACTCCCGCGCTCAAAAAACCGATGGCCGCCATCTTCTCCGCCTCCATCAGCTTGCGCTCCACCTCCTTGATCTTCAGGGAGCGCTCCTCCACTTTCTTTTCCAGGGACAGGCTGTATTCGGACAGCGACTCCGCCATGGAGTTGAAGGCCTCCGCCAGCGCCTCGATCTCGTCTCCGGAACGGATGATGATCTTGCCGGAGCCTTCGCGGGTGTCGGCGAACCGCTCCACCCCCTTGCGCAAAGTCCTGATATGCCGGGTGAGGGCGTGGGACAGGGCGGCGGCCACCAGGGCCACCAGCGCCAGCGCCCCCACCGCGCCCATGGCGTATTTGCGGTTGATGACTCCGGCCTCCGGCCGCATCAGCTCCCTGGGATATCGGTCGTATACCACAAAGAAACGGGACCTGTCCTCCGGCTCCGGAAACACTGCGGCATAGGCGAACAGGGCCTTGGGGTCGTCGTAGATTATTCCGGCCCGGCCAGAGAGAATCTGGCGAGACACAGAGCGCGGATAGGCGACATTGATATTCTCCTTCTCCATGGCGAAGAGGGTGGAGTGGGTGGCCTTTTTTTCCATGAAAGGGTTGAACAGATACTTTCCAGCATGGGTCACCAGGGCCGCGGAGCGCCGGTTTTCCAGCGATATGCGGGAGAGCCCATCCAGCACTTCGGAGCCGTTGAGGTCCAGGTATATGATCCCTGTGGCCACTCCTTTTTCATCAAACACCTTCGTGGCGTATCGTGTCAGGGTGACGGAACTTAATTTCACATCCTGGGGCACGATGGCCCGCATGGTGATGGCGGCCACTCCCAGCCCTTTTTGCTTGGCCGCCTCCACGAAATGGGAGGAGGTGACGTGGTTTCTTTTCCGGAAATTCTCCAGCGCCGCGATCCTGTCCCCGGACCGGTATACCGCCACCACCTCGTCTCCATATTCGTCCAGCAACCCGACGGCGGAGTATCCTCCTTTGTTGGCCAGAAACCTCATCAGCTCCCGTTCCACCAGTTCGGTCCAGAACACCGTTTCCTCCGGCCGGTCTCGGGCCGCCGCCAGCAGGGAGGTGACGGCGTATCCATGGCGCAGGTTTTTAATGTCGACCTGGGCGTTGAGAAAGGCCCTTTCTATATCCTTGCTGCGAATCATGGCGTTGAGGAATATCTGCCGCACCGCCTCTTCGGTCAGCGAGCCCTGAGCCATCCGCAGATCCTGCAAGCCAAAATAGGCCATGGGGGCAAAGGCCACCAAAAGCAGGGCCACCATGAACCTTTTCCAGAGCTTGTTGAACACCATGGCGTTTACTGTGGGCGTGGCCGGCCGGTCAGTCAAGATCCTTCACACAACGAAAACCGATGACGTGACTTTTGAAGAATTTGTTGACGAATTCGCGGTGGGATCCCCGGGCCACCAGGTTCAGGTCCAGCCACGACCCCCCCTTGACCACTTTCATGGAAGGATGCTCCGGATCGGAGGAGGAGGTCCATTCGCGCACATTGCCGGCCATGTCCATGGCGCCGTATGGGCTTTTATCCCCCGGGGCGTGGCCGGTCTGGTTGGCGGAGCTGGAGTTGCACAAGGCGTGACCCATCAGCCGCAGGTCGGAATCGGCGGTGGCCGCCTTGTCCACATCAAAGTGGTTCCCCCACGGGAAGATCAATCCATCCGGTCCCCTGGCGGCCTTTTCCCATTCCTCCTCGGTGGGCAGCCTTTTGCCCGCCCATTTGGCATAGGCCTGGGCGTCGTTCCAGGTGACATACAGGACGGGAAAATCGTCCAACCCTTTCATGTAGGATCCGTTGGCCCAATGCATGGGGGGCTTGGCGCCGGTGGCTTTCAGATATCTGGCGTACTGACGGTTGGTAACCTCGGTCCGGTCGATATAAAAACCTTTGAGGCGCACTTTCCTCCTGGGAGTCTCCCAGTCGAACCGGTAGGTTCCATACATCCGGTGGCCTGAGTATTGCTCCGCCAACTGCTGAACTTCCTCTTTTGAGGCGCCCATCCAGAACTCCCCCTCCGGCGTCAGGACCATGCCGGGAGGGGCTTGCTGGGCATGGGAGGCAGGTTGCGCGCAGAACACGGCTATAACCGACGCCAGGGCCAGGGCGGCATTTCTCATCCTCGCAAGCTCCCGATATTCCCATCCCATAACAGGTTAATGCCCTCCGTGAATGTACACGAATTCGTACTTGCCCCCCGATGGTTTCAATTCGAAGATAAAGGCGGTCTTGTCCGCCTCGCGAGTGGATCCTATGGTGGTCACACCGGTCACCCCCGCGTATTTACTGATATCCATCAGCGCCTCTCGCACAAGGCTGGGGCGCAGGGACTCTGTCTTCTCCAGGGCGATGGCCAGGATATTCAGGCTGTCGTAGGCCAGGGCGGCCATTATGGTGGGCGCCTGGCCGAATCGATCGGTGTAATTCTTCACAAACGCCGCCGTCTTGGGGTTTTTCGACTTAACATCGAACCCGCTGAAAACCAGCGTTCCCTCGGCGTCTTTCCCCAATTCGGTGAAGGCTTCCGTCATCAGATCCTCGCATCCGATCACCGGGATTTTAAGCCCCTCCTTTTTCATCTCCTCCACCAGCTTTATCCCTTCCTCGTCGCCACCGGTGTACACAATGGCGTCGGGAGGATTCTTGATCATCTTCTTGATCTGCGCCTCCACGCCCCGCTCATCCGGCATGATGCTTTCCATGCCGTGGGACCAGATGTAGAACTCGTCGATGATTTCCAGCTTTTGTTTCATAAGCTCCGCTTTGAACACGGCGTTTAGCTGGATTGAATAATCGTTTACCACAGAGCTGAACAGGGCGAATTTTTTCCAGGGCCTGTTATTCCGTATGAAGTCGACCATGGATTTCACCCCGTTGGCGTCGGTGAGCGAATTGCGGAAGTTATATGGCCCCGTGTCCCCCAGCCTTCTTCTGGATCCGGAGGAGATGAGCGGCAACTGGTTGTCGTTTATCATTTTGTTGGCGGCGAAGCTGACTTCGCTGGTGGCGGCGCCCACCACCGCCACTGCCCTGTGTTTCAGGAAGGTCTCCACTCCCAGCCTTGCTCCGGCCACCGACCCGGCGGTGTCGAAGATCAACAGGTCGAATTCCTTCCCTTTTATGCCACCCCTGGCGTTAACTTCATCGGCGGCCAGCTCCGCGCCGTTGGCCGCTTCCTTGCCGAATAGGGAAAGCTCGCCGCTCATATCGCCCAGAACACCGATTTTGGCGTCTCTGGGCTTCTCTTTCATGATCTCTTCCCTGGTTTTCTTGCCGAACCCGTATTCAGGCGAAGCGCCGTCCAGCGGCCCAGCCAGGGCGACCCCGGATCCTGCGATCAGAAAGAAAAACAGGGAGCATATTGCCGCGTTTATGATAAAATTCGGCGTCATCTTTAATTCATTATTCTTAGTCATTGTTCCATGGCCTAAATGTTGCTATGTTTTAGTTTGACTTTATAGTAAACCATCATTTGAGGGGGATATATTTTGAAAATCAGGCATCTTAAGTCAGGCGCCTTGTTAATGGCGTTTAGCTTCATCACTTTTTGCGCCTCAACCGCCATCGCCGCTGAATCGGAAATGGTGTCTGTTGCCGCAGGCGAAGTAAAATCCGGCGGCGAAACCAAGGCTGTGAAAGTCAAAGCTTTCCAGATCGACAAGCACGAGGTCACCTTCGCCCAGTTCAACAGCTTCAACAAGGAATTCACTATCCCCGACGGGATGGAGAACCATCCTGTGACGGAAGTCACCTTTTTTGACGCCGAGGAGTACTGCAAGCATGTGGGCAAAAGGCTCCCCACCGGCGCTGAGTGGGAACTGGCCGCCGGGGGCGCCGATGGAAGGTTGTATCCCTGGGGCAACGAATTCGACTCCAAGAAAGCCAACACCCTCGAGAACGGACAGAACAGGACCGCCCCGGTAACCGCCTACGCCAATGGCGCCAGCCCTTCCGGCGCGCTGAACATGAGCGGCAACGTTTGGGAGTGGGTGGATCAATACGAGTCTTCGGAAAAACAGTATCGTCTGGTGATGGGGGGATCCTTTTTTGACAAGAGCGATCATTGCACCATCAAGTCTTCCCTCAAGAGTATCCCTGACGATTCCCATACCTATATCGGCTTTCGTTGCGCCAAGTAACAAAAACCATCCGGGGTGAATAATGAGAACAACAAATTCGAAAACTGAAACGCCCAAAACCGCTCGCGCCATGCTCTTTTCGCTGGCGCGGGCGGGCGCCCTGGTTTCCACCCTGGCGCTTCTCAATGTCGGCTGCGAAAAGGACGGCTCCACCAGTTTCCTGAGCACATCCTCGGAAGGGGGAGGGAGCAGCTTCTTCATCCCCAAGCCAGAAGACCTGGTGGAGGATCCGGAAACCGGACTTAAGGTCATTCGCGGCACGCTAAACATCCACTTCTCCCCCAAGATTCCCAGGGAAGAAGCGGAAAAAGCGATCGCCGCCTCCGGTGGAGAAATTGTCGGGTATGATCATGCCGTAAATTTCTTTCAGGTGCGATTCAAGCTGGAAGGCGCCGAGCTGGATAAAAAGCGTATTGAGCTCCTGTCCAGCAAGAATGTGGAAATGGTGACAGCCACCAGCGTTTCCGTTCACGAGGACCCCTATTACGTGAAATAAACCTCCCCGGTTACTCGGCAGGTTTCTCCGCAGGTTTCGCCGGGGCGGGAATCACAGGCATGATCTCCATCTTCCGGACCACCGTGCCGGTCTTCGCGTCAAAGAAATCGATATACCCCTGAAACTTCGGATCCACGGCCTGGATCGCTTCCACCGCTTTTTTGGCTTCCTGGAAGTTCACGATTTCCTGGGCTTCCACCTTGATAGTCACCGCTCCGCGGCTCTCTCCGATTTCATAAAGCACCCAGTCCGGATTCAACTCCGCCAGGGCGCTGGCGTATTTATCTTCCATGTTCGAGCCTTCATCGCCACCCTTGGTACATCCCACCGCCAGCGCCAAAACCACCGCCAGCAAACCTGCGGACAACGCCATGGCCGATTTTTTTCTTTCAGTCATTACCTTTATTCCACTCCTCTTTTTTTATCGTTTTCCTTCAGGTAATCGATTATAAGACGCCTGTTCTTTTCGTCCTTCATGGCGCCCACGCTTTTCATCACCTTCTTGTATTTCTTCACCAGCTCCACAGCTGCAGGATCCCCCTTTTCCAGCATCGCCTTCGGGTCCTCCAGCCATTCATGGAGCCATTCCTCCGATCGGCGGACGGTGATCCCTTCCAGCCCCGGGCCAACCTTAAAATCGGCGGAGAGCCGATGACACATATAGCATTTTCTCTTGAACAGATCCTCCCCGTCCGAAGAAGCCTGGGCCGAAGAGGGGCCGATGAACATACCCACGGCCACGATTGTCAGTACTGCTTTAATCAATATCCACACCCTTTCTCCGGTGGTTACTCCAGAAACAACGTTCTGAGGCCCACCCCCATGCTGCTCCAGGAAATCTTCCCGCTTTTAACATCAGGGAACCTGGCTTTGACCAGCTCTCCCACTTCTTTACTTTTCTTGAAATCGATCTTCGGGGTCAGCTCGGCGCTGTTGGACTCCCGCACATCGATCTCCACCACCAGCGATCCATCCTCCCCAAGCTCAAAGATCGTGACCCTCCACTGGTCTTTGCCCATGGTGGATATCTCTTTTTTGATCTTCTCGACCTTTTCCGGGTCCAGGGATGGCCCGCTCTGCGCCTTCATCACGTTCATATACGTGTCGCGCACGGCGTTGAGCAGACGATCATCGCCAGTCTGGTCCGCATAGATCTTGGACATCATCCCGGCGATATTGAAAATAAAGTTCCTGGCGTCGGGCGGGGCTTCCGGGCTGGCGGCGTATTCCACCATCTCCTTCACTTCTCCCGGCACTTCGGCCGCATGGGTTTTGATAAGCTCATTCATCTGCTTCTCATCTTTTTTATCGTATGCTTTGATGAAAAGTTGCCCCACTGAAAGTCCATCCTGCGCATGGGCAGGGATTGTAACCAACAAGGCGGCCAGTAGCGTAAACGCCATCCATATAGACGGCTTGTTATGCGTGCGCATTTTGTTCTCCATCACATAAAAATGTTCAGTATCCCCTTTACGCCTTCATCAACCGCAAGAATCGACTTTTCAGCCCCTGACTGTGCGTAAATATATCCTGCCGGAGTTTTGCCCCCAAGGCTTAAATACATCGGCTCCGTACTGGAATCTTCATATAGCAATATCTGTGCGAAAGGCGGGTACAATCCGTATTCCAAAAGACTTTTTGGATTGTCCGTGACAAAATCCCGAACCCGGATGCTGGCCAGCGCGTCGAAAAACTCCTTCACCTGGTTGTAATCCACCTTCTCCCCCTCCAGGCTGCCCATGTGCCATTCCTTTTCCTGGTCCCGGACCAGAGTCTGGATTTTCCCTCGCTGATGTATCTCTATCTTCGTAAGCTGCTCCGCTTCCATATAAAAGACATTGCGACTGCGAAGGTCCGCCGCGTCCCTGGGGATGGAATTTACCAGGTCCTCCTCCACCAGGAATATGTTTTCCCGGTCCGACATGGACACGTAATAGCCCCGCTTTTCCGGGTTACGGTCGCCAATGGAGATGGAAACGGTTACATCGGAATCTCCAGACTGCCAGAAAGAGAGCTTGGCCGAGGGTTTATCCAGCCCATAACTTTTCATGTTGGCCCGGGTTTCATCCACGAATTCCTTCACTTCCGAATTGAAGAACATCCCCATGACCTCGAACACCCGGTTGTGGTCCGCCCTGGCCTTGATCGGTTTTTCGATGACCCACCGCCCGTTTTCCGGCAACTTTAGGCGGATATCCATCTCATCGCGGCTCATGGCCAACTGGTCCACCATCACGGGGTTGAAACGCAATATCCTCTTGTCCCGGAAATAATACACATCCTTGTCCGCCTCGCTGCGGGCGTCGGCCAGAACCCTGTACACAGGCTCCTGCCCCTTTAGCCGGGCGAAGGCTATCCCCATGGTGGGGCCTCTTTTGCCGAACAATATCGTATGAGTTTCCAGGTCCTTGCCCACCTTCATCGTCAATGTCACCGCCGGGGTGGCCAATCCGAACTCCAGCAGCCTCTCCGGGCTGGGAGCTGGATCCATCACATAGTCAGAATCGTTTTTAGATTTGGTGACGTGCCCCAGGAACTTCTCCACCGCCTCAGAATCCGCCTTGGCCATTAACGGCCTGGTGATCCTCCAGCCGTCCTCCCATCGCTCGATCTCGATCAGGCTCCCCTCTTTCTCCAGCACAATGGCCGCCACCTGGGGAGGATCGAACTTGAAGAGGCGGCTCTCCTCTTCTTTCCGCTTCTCCTCGGACACGGTCTTTTCCCAGTCGATATAGCTGTATCCCGCCACTGCGGTGAGGATCATGAGCCAAATGAATGTGGTCTTGTAATATCTCATCGTTCAGACTTCTCCGCCCCAGGCCCGGGGCCTATGACTGCGCCTCCTGCCGGAACCAGCGCCGTCGGCTGTATATCCCCACGCCGGTCATGAGCACCATGCAGGGGACCATCACCACCGGGATCCAGAACACCGCCCGAGCCTGGGAGGCGTTTAGAGTCACCGGATTGATATTTCTTTTCCTGGCCCGCACTCCCACGAAATCCGCCTTCTCCGCCAGCCAGTGCACCGTGTTCATGAACAGGTCCCGGTTGCCCACCAGGTTGAAGTTTGTGTTGGTCGCAAAGTCAGAATCACCGATCAATATGATCTTGCCATACCGGTCCTTCACCGACCCGGTCTCGTCCTTTTCCCCCTTGGCGGTATATGTGGAGACCGCCATCACAGGAACCGGGCCACGCTTCTCGTACGCCTCGTTATACTCCACGTTGCCGTTCTCCAGCTGGTCCCGGTCGGTCTCCGTCCAGCTGCTGGGGCCCGTCATGGCCAGCTGATAGCGGCCCTGCTTGGGATCCTCGTCAATATACACGGAGTTAACGATGGGAAAGTATGAAGCCAGGGTGAAATCCTGGGTCAGGGGATGCTTCTTGTTGTATGCATACACCGCCGGGGTCATGGCGTTTCCGCCATAAATCTGGGTCTGCCGGTCGATTATCACATCGCTTTGCAGCTTGAAGCCGTAGCTCTCAAGCCAGGTGCGCAACGTTGGCGGATGGCCCGGGTCCAGCTGGACAAACAGGGCCCCTCCCTTTTTATAATACTCATCCAGCCGGATATACTCCTCCGGGGAAAGGTCCTTCTGGGGGCTGGACACCACCACCAGCGAAGCGTCCTCGGGCACGCTCTCCTCCCGCATCAGGAAAAGCTCCTTTATCTCATAGCTCTCCTGGAGCATGGCTTCCCTGGCTGCGGAATATCCATCCTTGCCGGTGAAGGACAGCTCCTTCTCCCCGTGCCCTTTCACCCAGTAAACATAGTTCTTTTCCTTGCTCACCAGGTTCAGCAGGCCGTTGGTCATCTTCTCCTCGGTCTCGTTCCCCACCTTATACTCCCGCCCCTGGCTCATCAGCAGGATGATCCGGAATTCCGACTGGCCATACTTGGAGGCCAGGCCGGGGTTGCGCTCCGGATCAACGAAAGTGAAGGTGAATTTATCCGTGACCGCGGCGTAGGACTCCAGAAGGTCGCGGGCCATCTGCCTCTGCACAGCGTGCATGGTGCCGGATTCGAACCGGTAAAAGGCCACCGCCTTGACCGGATGCTCCAGATTGTTGAGTATATTTTTCGTCTGGGTGGAGAGGGAGAAACGCCCATTTTTCGTCAGGTCGAATCTCTTGTTGTTTCCGGCGCCCCAGATGGCTATGGCCACCATCACGCCGATGAAAACCAGGATCATCACCACCATATTGGCGCCATATTTGGCGCTCTTTCCGCCGATGAGCCGCTTGAACTCGTTGAGGCGGATATATATCAGGAACATGGCCAGCATGGAGCCTATCCATATCAGGCCCGCAGACTTGAGGGTCATGGTCCCGTCTATGGCGTAGAGGCTGAAGCCCCCCGCCAGCAGAACCCCGGCGATCAGCGCTATTATTACAGTTGCCAACATGTTGTTTACCCCCTCCACCTTTTAGATTCCAGCGACCGCATACTGAGGAACAAAAAGATGGCCGTAAAAATCAGGTAGTAGATTATATCCGAGGTGTCCAGGACCCCCTTGGCGAATTTTTCGAAATGAAACATGATCGAAAGATACTCCAGCACCTTGCCGGTGGTCTCCCCCACCAGCCCCGCCGTATATCCCACCATGTACAGGATAAGCAGCGCCGCGAAGCTCAGCGCGGCGGCGATGACCTGGTTCTCCGTGATCGACGACATGAAAAGCCCCATGGAGATGAAGGCGCCACCCATGAGAAAAAGGCCCATATAGCCTGTGATCACCACTTCCCACTCCGGGTTACCGAAATAGCCCACCAGCCCCACCGACGGCAGCGACAGGAACAACATCAATGAAAAGATGGCCATGCACCCGGCGAACTTGCCCATGATCGCCTCCTCGTCCCGCACCGGAAAAGTGAGCAGAAGCTCCATGGTTCCCGCCTTCCACTCCTCGGCAAAGGCCCTCATGGTGAGCATGGGAAGCATGATAAGCATCACCACCGCCACCACGTTGAAGAACGGTCGGATCACCATTTCCGTCACGTTCAAGGCGCCATACTGGCTGGCCATGGTGGGGTTGGTCTGCACTTCAAAGCTCAGCTGGCTGAACTTTGCGAAGATTACGTAAAACTGATATCCGGTGAGCACCGCGAAAATGGTGGCCACCACGAAAGCCACAGGAGAGTTGAAATAGGACCTTATCTCCTTGGCCAGGATAAACATAAAATTTTTCATCCCCTAAATCCCCTCCTCGGTGACGATCTTGATGAATATATCCTCCAGGCTCATCTTCACCGGCGTCAGCTCATAAAGATCCCATTTTTTTTCCACAATGGCGCGGGCCACCTGGCTGCTGCGATCCAGAGCGCCGTCGAAAAACTCCACCACGTATGGCAGGCTGCTATCCGCCCCCGGGCCGGACTCCACGTTTTTAACTCCCTCCAGCTCCCAGAGGGCCTTTACCACATCTTCCTTCGGGCCGCCGATCCTGGCGCGCACCTTGTCGGAAACCCGCAACTGGGTGGTGAGGTTCTCCGGAGTGTCCTGGGCCTTAACTCGACCCTCGTCTATGATTATGATTCGTTTGCATATGGCGCTCACCTCCGGCAGGATATGGCTGCTCAGGATGATGGTCCGCTCCCCGGCCAGCCCTTTGATCAGCGACCGGATCTCGATTATCTGTTTCGGGTCCAGCCCGATGGTCGGCTCGTCGAGCACCAGCACCTTCGGGTCGTTGATCAGCGCCTGGGCCAGCCCCACCCTCTGGCGGTATCCCTTGGAAAGCTCGCCGATGAACTTGTGGGCCATATGGGACAACCCCACCCGTTCCATCAGGTCACCCACCCGGGTGTTTATCTCCCGATATGGCACGTCCTTGAGCCCTGCCACGAACTTCAGATATATGGGCACCTGCATGTCTGTGTACAGGGGCACCGTCTCCGGCAGATACCCGATTTGCCGACGGACGTTGAGCGAATCCTCGAACACATCGTATCCCGCCACCCTGGCCGTGCCGCTGGTGGCCGGCATAAAGCAGGTGAGAATTCGCATGGTGGTTGTCTTGCCGGCGCCGTTTGGCCCCAAAAAGCCCAGGATTTCCCCTTTTTCGACGTTGAAAGTCACATCATTGATGCCTCTTGCCTCGCCGTACTTCTTGGTTAGATGCTCCACTTCTATCATTCGGAAATTTTCCTTATTAGCGAAATATTGGATTTTTCTGCTTGATTCCGGCCGGAGCCGGATTGGCGCTGTACCGTCAAGGAGACAGTATATGCAAAAAACGGGCTAAATCACTAGAAAAATAAACGGCCCCGACCGATAAACGGTCGGGGCCTTGATAATCAACCCAGATAGGGCATAAAAGCCCTACCCTGGAAAATTACTTGTCGTACTGAGTGGTCTCCGCCCAGTCGCCCACTTTGGCGTCCGGGTTGGAGTCGGATGTGGTTTTCACGTCCACGCCGACCCTCTTGGAAGCCATCCTGCCACCGCCGATGGAGTTGTATCCACCTTCCATGGCTCCGCGGCCGGCCATGACGCCCTCAAGCTCCATTTCCTCGTTCATTTCATTGTACGCATCCTTGTCACGGGCGTTAGCAGCTGTCACGTCATCCGGATCCAGCTCATACGCGGGCTTGGTAGCCAGGGTGCGGATGAAGGAAACGGTGTTCCAGATGTCCTGATCCTGCATGATGTTGCCCCAGGGAGGCATAGCGGAAGAAAGGTTGCGGGCCTCGCCGCCGCCTTTGATTACCTTGAACATCTCCAGGTTGTCGATGTAGTTGGTGTACTTGCCGTTGGTCAGGTTGCGAGGGCGGGGATCCAGCTCCGCGGCTGTGGGGCCGTCGCCTTTGCCGGTCCAACCATGGCAGTGAACACAATACACGGAAAACCAGTGAGCGCCCTGGTCAGGGTCGGTTCCGGGGATCGGGGTCTTGCCACCGTGCCTCGGGCGGGTGATGTTGTTCCACTGGTTCACCCACTCGTTGTAGTCGCCGCCCAGCTTGGAGCCGGAATCATGCTTTCGGAACCAAACCTCCGTAACGCCGGACTTTTCAGCCCAACCGGACTCGGTGTCGCCCAACTGGCCAGTCCACTTGTTGGTGAAGCGCTTTTCGATAGAAGCCGCCAAGGGGCTCTTGTTCTGGGAGGTCAGCTTGCCGCCGCCCAAAGCCGCAGGCAGATCAGCGCCGATCTTGCCAGGGCTGGAAGCAACTTTGCCAACGCCGGTCAGATAGTCGAAACCAGCCACGCCATAGGTCGAATGACCAGAGCCGGTTCCTTTGGTCTTGGTGCCGTCACCCCATCCGTCCACGTTGGCCGCCTCGGCCTCGGCCAGGAACGCCGCCTGAGCCTTCTCAACCTCTGCCTGAGACTGGTCACCTTCTTTTTTCGCGGCGTCCAGCTCGGCCTGCGATTTGGTCCTCTTGGCCATGGCCACATTGGATGTCACCAGCGAGCCTGTGAAGACAAACGCCAGGAACAACACAAGAATAATCCTGAATTTCATAGATCCCCTCCAAATAAAATATAAAGAGTTATTAAAGTCACCCCTAAGGTCACCCCTAAGATTTACGCAAAATAAATCACGTGGTTTCAACAAGCACAAATCATACCCGCAAATCCCCCTAACGCTTTATATTTTAAAGAGATAGGCATGCACCAAACATGTTACATGCGCGATAGCGAATTTCCCGTGTTTTTTAACGCCAAAAGCATAGTAGCCGAATCTGGTGACAATTTATGTCACCAGACCTTTGAAATATTCCTTGGGATACCAATTGAAACGGATGGGGAGAACTGACACTATGGGGAATACGGCCTGATCGTTTCGTTCAACACAGAGAGGAAAGAGAAATAAATCGATTAATCGAATTGATTCATCAATAGTAAGTTATTTTCCCCACATTCACGATGCAGCCCCCGAAAAACCACCTGTCATCGTGAGCGTATACTGTAACGTTTCCACCTTCCCGAATCTTTTTCAGGGAACAGTCGTAGCTGGCGCTTTTGATTTTTTTCCCGTTATGATCCGGCGCCGTGGCCTGGTCGGGATACGACACATCCACCGGCACATAAACGTTGTTGGCCTTCTCATATTCGGCGTTCACCGGGTCGTCTCCCACAGCCACAGGGTGGTATGGGGCGCCCACTTTGGCCTTTGCGCCGGGTGTGAAAAAAGCTTTCTCTCCCCAGGTGATGCCCGGCTGGAAGGTGGGAGCCACGCTCAGATACAGTTCCTTATACTGGTTATAGCTCGCCTCCAGGGACTTCTCCTTGTCTTCCTTCCCCAGTTGGCGTGTAAATTTCAGCTGTTTGGCGGTGACATGGTTTATATCGAATATGGTTTTATAGTCCGCCTGCTGGACTGCCGTGATATACCTTTCCAGCACCTTGTCCGGATCCCCGGGAATTTTATCCACACATCCGACGGCCATCGACACCACAGCCATCAGTGTCATGGCCGACGCCATCGCCCGAGCCATCGGCTTACCAAACAACTTGCGGTTCATACCAGTGCCTCAACATCCAGCGGTTATCCACCACCAGGGGGTTTCTGATGGTGTCTTTATAAGTCACGGGAGGAATGCCCATTCGGTCCCCCATGGATACGTTATGGCAGCAATTGCATCCCATCCACGGCGATTTCACACTTCCCCATACGAATCCGAAAATCAGCAATCCGCATAATGTGGCTCCCACTCCGGCATAGGCCACCGCTTTTAGCTTGCGAGTCCCGGCGGGAACCTTGGCCAGATCCTCCTTGCGCTTGCGCCGGACAATAAAGGGAAGCGCCAAAGCCAGCGCCAACAGCACGAAGGGAATCCAGAACAGATAAAAATCCCAGTCCCTGGGGGGATAATACCAGTATGGCATCAGGAAGGTGACGAAAAACCATTCCGGCGCGGGAATAAACTGCCCTTCCATCGGCAGCGGGATCACTTGTGGATCCTGGGTCGGGATGGGGAAGAGGGTGGAGAGGGATATCAACGCCACCACGAAAGGAATGAACGCCACCAGTTGTCTGGCCGCGTAATCCCAAAAGCCCCGTTTCCGAAGTCGGCCAAGACAATGGATCTCCAGCAGCACAAACGCCATGATGGGGAGCATGATGTCGTGGATGACGAAATTCCGGGTGGGGGTATAGCTTTCCATGAAGAAGGTGTACAACCAGTCGCCGACCCCTGGGACGTTTTTCAGCCAGTTGTTGAACATCTCCATCATCCAGTATCCCTTCCATTCCCAGGGGAGGATGGTTCCGCTGATCAGAAATCCCATATAGACGATGGAAAGGGCCACGCCGGTGATCCAGTTGAGCTTTCTTCCTCCCTGAAAGTCCTTGCGGAAATATCCTCGCCAAAGGTGGACAAAGATGGCCACTCCCAGCAAAAACGCGCCATAGCGGTGGATATTGCGAGTCAAGGCGCCGAGGTATGTTTCGTTGTTGAAATACTGGACCGTCTTGTAAGTATCCCGCAGGCTGGGTTCGTAGTAGAAGATCATGTAGAGCCCGGAGAGGAGCTGGAGGATGATCAGCAGCAGCGCGGCGCCGCCGAAGTAATGGCGCCAGTTGAGCCGCCGCGGTTTTATCCAGCCCCAAAATCCCTGGTTTTTTTCGAAATCGTAATGATGGGGGCGGCCCGGGAGGCTGGTTCTTTTTCCCTTGGAATGACTGTCGGCAGGCTCAAGACTCGCTTTATCTGTTTCTGACATAGCTTTG
>Ga0224511_10000080_pt1 | contig 30321 bp, 13 predicted proteins | sample SF_May12_sed_USG_2_FD_169988 | JGI IMG/M metagenome (GOLD analysis project Ga0224511, IMG submission 169988) | Sediment microbial communities from San Francisco Bay, California, United States - SF_May12_sed_USGS_8_1 | ecosystem: Environmental > Aquatic > Marine > Sediment | place: USA...
TACCGCCTTGGTACGGTCAATGACTTTCATTGGGGGTTTAAACCAGTTTTAAGCTATAGCAAACCTCACACTTTCTCAACATCTCTTGGAGAAGAAAAAGAAAGAAAAAATGCATTTAATCTCTCTAGCCAGGCCCCTTAGAATGTGAACAAAACGACAGGAAAGTAAAAAGAAGCAAAATTAAACAGAAATGGGTGAAAGAGAGGGAGACCCCTTCACAAGCCTTCACAAGATCAAAGCAAATCTACCGCAATAGGCAGAGCTTGAAATTTTGCGGAACGGTGCATTTACTTGCAGGCAATATTTTACCGTTTACCTTTTCTTCAGGCCCGCGTGTATCTGAAGGGAATTAACGGGTTGTGCTATGGTGGCTCACCTGGACTGCAATCAGATCCACAATATATTACCCTGGTACGTGTAACTTCAAGATATGACTCGGTATGTCTATCGTTTGTTAAGTGAAAAAGAAATAAAGAAATAACATATGTGTTTTATTTTAGGAACCCAACACGGCTGGAACAGTCTTCTTTACTGCGATTCCACTGCAAACCGGGAGACTCCCTATCACTGTGTCTGCTTTTGTGACAGAAGAAGACGACTCTAAAGTTGATATCGTCGAAAAAATACTCCATGTCGAAGTAAATTGCATGTCTTATAACTGCGATTTCCTTGGTGTTGATTCTATAACCATTATTGATTCAATACATCAGTTCTACTATTATTATAGCGTGCACGGCATGTGTCGTATTTCACGTATACTCTTGTTTGTTCTTACTAAAGGTTCGAAGGGTGTTTATTATGTTGTATTAAAATATTATATGAATATAAATCTCTCTATCCTTAACTATAACTTTACCTGAAATACCAACACAGAAAGAAATAAGTAATTTTGTTGTTGAATCGACCGGGAACAAGCACCAACGGGAAAAGTAGGTAGTGAATCATTTGCATAAAATGCGTTAAGGTAACCTACTGACTGTAGTGAAAGTATGTCAGTTATCTGTATATTTAATGTACCTATAGCGACGATAGTAAATAAGTCATCTGCATGTTAAGCGAGTGTTGTTTAACTCAAGTGTACGTGTTTGTTTTCACCCAGAGTACATTATTATGTATTTGGTTTATTATGGACCTAATTGATATCCGTGCCCGATATTGACTTGACCCTATAGTCGTTTTAGAAAAGCATCAGCGTGGTAAGGTCTTAATTGTACCCAGACTTATTCTAGGATTAAACACCTAGGTTAACCTTGATTGAAATGTAGATTGACGCATTAATTTGAGTGTGTACGCTGGTTGATTTTCTTCTCACCAACTCTCAGTAACGTTTTCATGTTAAAATAAATAACTTTTTATATCTGGAAAACAGAGAATAATATACATGAATATACAAAGAAACAACAACATTCAAAATTATTATACAAATGGCATAGTACACATACCTGTGGTTCTGAAAACGGTTAACTAACCATTTATATACCAACTATACACGAGCCCTTTTAAGACTACATTTGATTAATTGTCAGGCAAAATGGTTTCGCGGGGAACGTTTAAGCAACAACGTGTATGCATCATACTTCCAAAATTTCTAACACGTCTATCACAGCAAACGCGTCCTACACCCTACTACTATTCAGTATACACCTTAACTCTAGGTAACACAATATAAATATAACACAAATTACAAATTTACTCATTTACTCCAATTATAAATTGCGTTCTCATTGTTAGAATGATTTTGTTTTAGAATGAAGGCATACTAGAGTCCGAGCAGATACATGTTTGTCTTGACCCGAGAAACCAGATGAAAACTTGTTTTAATTCTCCTGGTCGAGTTGACGTGAAAGGTATTTAATGATTTTTTTAAAAGTCCTACTAAATTGTTGAGAATTCAAAAATGTAAATCGCACATTTCAATTTTACTGATCCCCGATTAAGTCCCGATCAGTCTGCGCGTTAATTATTTTTCGACTATAGCTCCTCAGGCTATTCATGTATAATTTTCTATAGCCCGACTGAAATTTAAATAGCCGTAAATTTTTGTTGTGGTCATAATTCATACAATTCTTAATAGAAATGCGTTGACTTGCACTAATTTTAATTTTGGTTGTGATTTTTACGAACAAATAACCCCACAACGAGTATGTTTGTTAATTTGTTCCTTTTTTAGAATTTTACTCCAAAATTTAAATCGACCGGTCGGGCTATTTTGTATACAATTCTAATCGACCGACCGGCCGTTTACTCGACTCGGGCTTCGGGCTTTTAGACTTATTCGCAGACTGGTTCCGATCTGCAAATTTTATGAAACCGTTCGATAAAGACTATACCGTCAAATCGGCAACAATAGGAGAAGCCGGAAACGGATCATAGTTTAGTACAATGGGATTGTGATATTTAATGTACTTAAGAATTTCATTTTCTTTAAAAATGCTTGCATTTTCATTACAAACCATAAAGTGTGTATCCTTTCTGTCAGTACACGAATACCTTCTTTTAAAGATGAGGAATTTGACCAACGCGAATACGTCTTGGACCTTTCTCTGCCTGACAACGCCCTGCCAGGGACTGGTTCCGCAACCATTTACTTGGAAAGTAAGTTTTAAACGGATTTACAAATTCAACAACACGGTTCCAATATGTAGGATAAAAAGATTTAAGACGTCGATCAAATGTCTGTTAAACAAATGATCGTTAGTTTAACCCGGACATGATATATAATATCATGCATATCTTTTCTCTTAGTTATGGTCGCTTTTGGTTTCGGCATGTGCAATCGCGGCTAGTAAAGCTTTAAAAACAGGTATAGTTTTACATCAGGTTAATGCAGGTTATATAATTGCCATACACATTAACACTAATATGAACGTCGTTACCGATACCAAAGAGCAAAATCACAACATCATCAATAGCACACAATCAAACCTTCACACACCCACTATCAAACAAACACAAAACTGTGTCGTATAACTTACAATCTGCGTGTCGAATTTTTAAAACAAATTAAATAACTTTCAAACATTGGGAAACCATATAACTGATAATGATATTACAAGCTTAGTAATAGTAGATTCAGGGAATTCGATTTTTTATTTTTAGCATATAAATCAGCTACGTCTTGTCTCTAAAATGATTTTAGGATATATAAAAATAAGTATATTTGTAAATGTCTCACTTGTTGCTTCTTAATGTTTTAAAACTACAATATCTACCAGATGTGTATTTTATATACCGTCTAGTTTAAAAAAGAAACACTAACGCATTGTGGCTTGCAGATTATTATCAACAACGGTTAAGTTTAAAATCCAATTATGTATGTTTTATTTTATATGTTTAATAATCATGTAAAAGGCCCAGCAACGTATTTGTTTTCAGGCAATCTAATGGACAATATTGTGTCTGCGGTTATTACCGGTGTGGACTCCATCTTCAAAGAGCCAACCGGTTGTTGTGAACAAACGATGTCTAAACTATCTCCAATGGTCTACGGTTTGTACTACCTTAAACAGACGGCACACCAGGAAACTGCTGAAAGTGAAGTGAAGGGAACCAAACACATTAGAGATGGTAATTACATTATGTAGTCGTCTTAAATGTAGCTAACTACAAAAAAATTATAATAAAGATGAAGCAAAACAATACTACTACATATATCAGAAAGTAAAGTATTTGCTTTGAGCCTATTTTACAGTCGTATTTTGGTAGATGATGTACCAGATATGAAATGTACAAATGAGAACTATGAGTGTTTTTTCATATACCGTTTCTTGTTACATTTTGCATTGTAATTTCCAGTGTGTTTTAATTAGTTGTTGACCCTGTTCATTGTTTTATATACGCACTGGTAGTATATGGACAAAAATGAAGAGAAGATCAAAGACAAAATGTTGCAAACAAAGCAGAAAGGGTCGACTCATCTGAAAAAAGGGAAAGTTGAAGGGCAACATGACACGTCGCAATGTCCTACTCTATTTAACAAGATGTTAGCAGACAGTTCATTCAAAACAAAACACAACACAACAAACAACCTTAAAATAACAAAAGCATGCGTTCAAAATCACTTATTTACGGCACCGTTGTTGAAAATGCTGCACAATTAACTTATTTTAAATGCAAATAGACAAAATAAAAGTTAATAATTATTTCAAAACATGTGATTAATTTTTATATCATTGAATCTACAGTATTGATAAAATCATTTAATATACTTACATAAGGGGGTTCAACTAACTTCGACATGAAAAGCAAAATAATAATAAATACGATTGTGTAATTGAAGTTAGTTGTCTAATCGCTTAATATCCAGAATAGATTGCTGATTGTTTGTCAACAATGCACAATATACAAAAGTAAGTAAAGTCGATTAGTCATTATTGTGCCTTATAGTCGTGTAAAAACCATTGTCTTATTTTAGGTATAACTAAGATGAATACACAGTACCGCAACTCTTCTGATGGGTCTTACTGTAGTAAGTGGTAAGGTTTACATTTTGTACGTTTGTAATAATTTATAAATCTTGAAAAAGTTATTTTACAAAGAAAGTGTTATATTGCTGTATAAAGGTAAACATTTTTGTAACATATATCTTTAAGCAATATCTATAAGATAGGAACACAACATACATGTATTTCATATCACTCAATTTGTCAAGGACACAAGAAAACAAGATAACCATGATCGCCCTTAATAGCTATATCAAAGGGTAATAGTGCTCAGTAAATGGTCTTCTGGTTGAGACTTTACCTCAGTTTCATTTTATCAATCAAATTGCCGAAACACAAAATGTCAAACAAGGTATTAACAAGGCATTCTATTAACTGACCTGGTGACCTCGTTCTTGCCCGGAACTCACTTTCTAGGTAAGATACATTGTCGAGATTAACTTACAAATGTAATACATCGTTGTACTCAAAATCAATGACATTGTTTTTACTGAAGGTAGATTTAGAATTGGATTTTTTCGTTCATGGGCATATCATAGCTTGTTATAATAGTTGTATACCGATTATCCACACTAACAAGTTTCACCTTCCTCTAGTATATCTCGCACATGTTGTAAGAAATTTAAAAGTCAATAAAAACCGGCTTTCTACACCTCGATTTAATATGTGCTAAATTAATTGTGCTATCACATAATGTTAACAACCAATCATGAGAAATAGCTACAGTCAAGTCCGCTTATAAGAATCCCGCGTATAAGGAATTTATGCACATAATAAACTGATTTTCATTTCCCAATTTTATGGAGAAACGTGTTCAGTGTACGTTTATAAGGAACTCAAAGGCACTATTTTTCATGGCCCAATGTGTTTCGTATATGCTGATTTTACTGTATCTAGAAATTAATAAAGACTTAATCAGGCCTAAATAAATATAAAAAATATGGTGGTATGTGTATCATCTTGGAGATAGATACACATTATTGTCATTGAGGTTTGAAGTGGCACTCTTTACTGTTCGGAAACAATCGTAAGCAAGTTCGGGTGTTTGCGGTTGTTTAATCGACAGTCGAGTATTGGATTTTATCTCATAAAAGATTAATGCCATGCACAATTATGGATAGAGATAATTAGTACAGCGGTTTGATTGAGCGCCCGTCATACCATCGGGTAGGGTTCGAATACCGCTAGAAGAAGTTTTAACACGTTTTTGCTTTATTGTGTTTAATGCGCATATTACTAATGACATAGTCTTTTAGTGTCGTACATGCACCTGAAGCTACTATGCGATTTCAAACCCAATTTCATTGTATTACCCGTGAAAATCGTATAAACTCACCTGTCTTATAAAACTGGTTCTAAATAAAAAAAGCATATGTTGGGATTCGAACCCAAAACGTCAGAGTGACAGCGCATCACCTATACCACAGTCCTAATGGCGATTTACATGAAACCCACTCACTTATTTACCATATAGCTATACGATATTACATAGGTGACCTGTTTAAAAGTCAGTTCGATTCGTTAGTTTTCTTTTTAAAAACTCGACTTTATACGGAATATGCATAAGTGCCACTTCAAACCTCAATGACAATACCGAACCTTTTTCCCAGGTTAACGGCTTATGTGGCAAAGGTGTTTTGCCAAGCAGACAACGTCATTGATGGGGTTGTTGACAAGAAAAGCTTACACCAAACACTGACGTACATTGCTGAAACCAACTACAGCGGATTACATGAGATCTTGGAGGTAGGCTTTGCGACATTATTTTATTTTCTTTCACGCGGAAATGTTGGATGTTGTGTTCTTTAAAATTGACTTATTAGATAAAAGTTTTTTACAAGTTTTCAACGAAAACCGTTTATTGTTGGCTGAAGAAATGCGGGCGTACGTGCAAGTATGACTTGACTTTACTATGGCCGATTGACGCCGGTGGTGGGCTTATTTTAAAGGGAAGCTTGATTTTACTGTCCAGGTGTCTGTGATCAAGGTTAAGGTCACTGATGATTAAAATAGAAATTAAGTTTCCACTAAATAAGTTGAGTTTGCTTTTATCGGTTTGACGCCAATTTTGGTGTGCGTGCGTGCGTGCGCGTGTGTGTGTCTTATATCAATCCAGCGAGAGATTTGGGTTGCTACCCAGGTGTCTGTGAGTTAGGTCAAGATCACTATTGCTATAAACGAAATTCAGTTTCTTCTCTATAACGTGTTTGCTTATGCCGTTTGACGCTAACCTTGGTATGTGTGTAGCCTATATCAAGCGACAGTTTGGGATTGCTACCTAGGTGTCTGTGATAAAGGTCAAGATTACTGTTGCTAAAAAGAAATTCAGTTTCTGCTTAATAAGAAGGGGACTGCTACCTAGATGTTTGTAATAAAGTTCAAGGTACCTGTTGCTAAAATAGAAATAAGGTGTCCGCTCAATAACTTTGCTTTGGCCTACTGACACCTAACTTTATATATGTGTTGGTTATATTTTTGCATTGTTTCAGCTCAATAACTTCAATTTGCATTGACATATTGACACCAAACTTTGTGTTTGTGTAGCTTCTGTCGAGGCGCTACTGGGTTGCTACCCTGTAGATTATGATTATGGTCAAGGTCATTGTTGCTAAAACTAGAAAATCAGTCTCCGTATAATACCTTGAGTTTGCTCAGACCTATTGACCTTTTCAATTTAGTATGTGGGTACCATTTATCAAGAAGCTACTTGGGATTGCTAAACAAGATACTAGGTCTGTATCTTTATACCCTTATAATCAGTCACAAATTGTGCAATATGTTAAGCAAGTTAATGAATTAACACGCAACAACAAAATACAAACAATCAAACATAAAAACCCTTGCCGGAACCGGAAATTGAACCCGGGACATATCGCATCCAAAGCGGATGCGTTACCTCTCCACCACCTAGTCAACTGAGAGTAACGATTATAGTCCAGCTATTTAACTGTTTTGACGCAATGGGTCGAAACGTAAGTACACAAAGGCGAATTTGCGGGCCACACGCTTTTAACAAATTAATTTTTTCTGTAAAATTTTCACATGCATAAATAACTATATTTTGCAGTCTCTTATATTTATGGGAGTATGTTTCACTACTTAAATATTGTTAAAATGTACGATGTAAACAATTCTGACCTAAAATATACAGGCATAACTTTTTAGGGTGTCTATAAACAAGGTCAAGATCACTGTGGGAGGTAATATTAAGACGCAGCTTGACATTGTTATATATCATGAATCAAGGTCAATTTCACTTGCATGCAATAGTATTTTCAGCTTCTACTCAATAACGTCAGTACACATTGACCTATTGATACTCAGCATGTATGTAACTTATGCTACTTTTGTATCTGGTAAAATTGTTTTTGTTCTATTCTTTTATAATATAATTAAGCGTTAATATAAAAATACTCGTATATAAACAATATTAAATTGTATGAAGTAAGTGTTTCCATAGATGTATACGAACTTATGTGTTGATGTTATTCAATATACGTTTAAGCGGGTACTAGCGTTGCAAGAATGCAAAACACGGTCAACGGTAAGTTGGTTGTTATTATCACGATATATTTATTAATATAAAGTAACGACCTTTAAGAGTGTTAATATATATAAATTAAACGTACATGTATACCAGACCGATACTAAATAGGTTTCATTGATTGTTTGTAAGTAATTTATGACATTTTAATATGTGTATTGATATAAATAAGAAGCTTTAAAACTACGAAGTACATAACTGGCTTTGAAATGTATAAAAATAAATAATATTTTCAAAGTTATTGAACATAAACACATTAACGAAGTAACCTCTTTTCTGTTTATTTTACAGACTTTCGACACTGCAATTAGTAGTTCATTGCAGCTCCTTAATCGGGAACACACTCGAATTTCCAGTAGTTATTATTATCTGGCCAAGACGACATACGTTCTTGCACTCAGCAACAGTTCCAGCAAGACCCAGTATATGAAATTGTTAAAGAATGCCGCAACAGCAAACAATGGTAAGAGTGAATGTTTATCAATATCATCCAAATTGATGCATGTACTAAGTGCATAAGATACTAAGTGTACAACGCAATTAATAAAAACAATCGTATCTAGTTAATTCTATAAAAATGCCTTACTGCTTACATAAAACTTGTAAATCCTACTTCCTTCCTTGATTGTTATACTGTGGAAGTTTATTTGTGTTTTAGGATGGCTAATCTGTATAATTATGTATATTGAAATCATTTATATAAATTAAAGTGATGTTGAAAGAAACAATATGTTGCAAACAATGTAGACATATCAATTGAAGGGCAACACGACAAAAAGACCCGTGCTAAAACAAACACGAACACGAATAGCACAAACAACGCAGAGAAACAAGGAGTAACGGGCATTTAGAACAAATTATATTTGCGCGTGTTATAGACTTTTCTAAAAATAATATATATTTTAATTTATTATGATGAACTCTCCAAAACAAATGCTCAATTACCGACTTGGTACGGTACATGACGTTTTTATCGGAGGTTTAAACCAGTTTTAAGCTATAGAAAACCTTACACTTTCTCATAATGTCTCGTATAGGAGAAAAACATGAAAACAAACTGCATTTACTATCTCTATTCAATAACTTCACTCCATAGCAGAAAAGCAGTTATAGTGTTTGAGGCAAGGGGTTTTCATTTTACGTGTCCCTGCGACGATTTATAATATCTGTCAAAAATCCTGGATTGAACTTAGCTTATCTTACTACAGCTGGTGTTCAGTGAACTCAGCTTATCTTATTACAACTGGAGTTCAGTGCCTGTGTGGCGGCTGTGTGGCGGCTGTAAAATGTCCCCCGTACTTCATCATTGTGTAGTTATATTTTTCTGGTCCTCAGGGTCATGGATTGTATGTTGTTTACATTTTAAAAATAGAGTTCCGCTCATGCTCTAGGGGGCGTCAGTGGTGTGGCATCTTTCATTACCACTGATGAACAGCTTCAATAAATCCGAGTCTGCTATTTTTCACTGCAGGCTATGCTACCTGAGGGCATTCCCTTTAATCAGCTCAGACCAATATTATTAATCGTTATATACATGTACAATGTATGAACTTTTTTAAAAAGTAATATCACAATACAGGTGAAATATGATATCAATAATCATATGCATATTTTGATAAGGATTTATCTGATATAACTATAAAATTTTATTATATTTGAAGAGGTCCACAATGATAATAACACAAAAGCAGACACTGTCAGCATAACAAAACTAATCGAAAAGAGATGAAAGCAATGTTTAACTGAACTGATTAGCAGTTTTCCTAATGATGCCTGGAAAGTATGTCAGAATCGCAAAGAAAGTACAAAGAAATTGTGTTTTTATTTAAAGACAAAATTAAAGCGCTTAATGCATTTGAATACAAAAAAACTAAATTAAACGTGTGACTACCCGTCAATAACTCAGTAATGTAACCGACTGCAATATTTTTAGGTATGGACACATTTCAGAAACTTAATATTATTGAACAAGATAACATATTGGAATTTTTCACCATGCCGCTAGTGGCACCTGGTGTAGACATACGTGCCAATGTATGTCATACTTATGTTCTTCTATTAAGGGTCTTGCATTATATCAATTAAAGATATGTTCAAAGAAAGCATGTTGTAAACAATGAAGACATGTCCAGTTTAAGGGCACCATGACAAAATGAACCATATAGAAAAAAAACACATAACAGCACAGTCATTCAAACAATATTTGTGTTGTGTTTCTATGTTCTTAGAAAAACATGTATGAAAGCGTAGTTATTTTAAACGTCTATCCCACAACAGTTTTTAGACCATTTTAGTTGGCAATTGTTCCAAAATATTATTAAGGAAGTTAAGAAGGACCAGTATTTAGTGTGATGAAATGTTGTCTATAAAATGGCGCGTAACTATAAAGTTTCAAGCTACACCACTGCATACTACTACATTATAATCAATTGTGCTAACACTAGAACATGTTTTCAAAGTTTCAAAGTTTATTTGCATAACATCCAGAAGGTCGTAGACCCATAAGGCATATTTACATACATTTATATTATGGCAGAATTGAAAACATGTCTATATAAAACATATACGTTGAAAAGAAATATAAATACATGTAAAACATACATACTATTTATGAACACATATTTTATACAACGATGTAAGAATAAACATTATGAGTATATGGAGTGTACTCTGATTTCTCATAAAATGAAAGTTTGGTAATTGTTTACAAATATAACAACACAAGAAGAAAATAACAACATTATATTACTATATTAGAATCTATAATGTGTTCCAAGTCAGGTACGTCTTACCGTGAGTAAGATATACAATTGGTGGTGTTATATACTCATTATTTATAGTTGATCCATTTTAAACAATCTTGTTCGAAAACGAAAAGTACAAGATAGCTTATTGGATATAAGGAAACAGTATTTTTACCGTACATGGTATAATTTATCATCGCTAGAGCCATAAAACATTTGTTGACCCAGTTGATACACAAAACGTGCAGCCTATATAACAGGTTATGGAGCCGTTTCTACTGACATAAGCATAGTAGTGTATATTGATTTGTCAAATACAGATTTGAGTAAATTTAAAAGTGTTTAATATAAAATAGCTGATGGGTCGATATTAGATCTTAACTCAACTTGAGTGAGGAATGTTGAGTCTACTGGCTGAATTGACGGCATTTTTACCCCTCAATCATTTATTAACAACATGTATCGCTTTTTCATTTTGTTTGCCAATGAATTCTTATATACATAGATCTTTTTATATGTTGACCTTAAAACTACAAACATAATATAATATAATAAAATATTAACCCATATAAATAACTGGTATTTGCAGAAACAATGCATTGGTCCAACGACATCGAAACAACGGCATATGCACTACTTGCGCTTATCAAGTTTGATGACCTAGCTTCAAGCGCTAAAGTTGTGACGTGGTTTACTTCCATTCGTCGAGCCAGTGGGAGGTTCTCAACCACTAAGGTAATACAACTGGTATATCATGCTAAGACCACGTATAGTTATACCCCCGAAAGCGAAGTTTAGTGTTGGTATATTGGAAACAATAAAATGTAATAAACACAGTCATGGAGTTTTGATGCGCAAGACACATTTTTGTCCCGAGTCTTCAATGTCTTTTAGACTTAATAAATATAAACACAATACCAAACATGAAGAAAAAATTCGTTGTTATCAACTGCAATGACAATAGAGTAAACATTACATAAGTTATTGAGCTATTGCCATTTTGCACTCTACGGGAAAAACTGGGTCATCAAAAGATGTAAATGTAAATGTCCTCTTGTTTATATGAATGTTTTGACTGCTGTTTCTTTTCAATGCAGCCAAATGTCCTTGATCAGAGACATACAAGTTTCTACCTTCATGTTTTAAAATCTAATATAATTAATATCAACTAAATACCTGACTGCCATTTGTTTAAATAATAGGCCTTTGTAAAATATTAAATTAACGTTTAAACTGTAGCAATTATATGTATCAATTGCACAAACGCTTAGAATTACTGTTCTTTTATACTCATTGAGTCATTGAGCTATTACGCCTAATAAATACTAAACATCAGTAGATACAATCACGTACTTTTATACTACATAAAACTCGCATTGATTATATCAAGTTTGAAGGTGTTATGAACTGTCATGCGTTCATAGTTTCAATGAGCCGTAATGTAAGGTGAAGCCGCAAAAAATATTGTTGTATCGACTTAAATCATCGTATAGATACTTTATTTCTTCCAAGTTGCATTTAAAACATAACGTATTACTTAAGTTCATTTTTTAGTATATCAGTATTTTCCCTCATGTGTTATTTCTTTTTAGGATACAGCTGTGGCACTTCAAGCCTTGGCCGAATACAGTATTCGAACCTTCCATCCCGTAGTGGACTTAAATGTCAATATTAAGACGAACCCAGCTCCGACGACACTTGCCCTCAGCGCGGAAAACTCGCTGCTTATGAAATCTGTCGATAATGTATGTTTCCATATTTCATAAGTCTTGATGCATTTTGTCTACTTATCGAGAAGTAAAATTATACATGCATGTTCCGTGCTTCACTTTTTATGTTAAAAAGAATAACAGATACTATAACCTTCTACATGTACTATTCACGTTTCTTATGTATAACTTTAACTTAATATGTATCTTTAAAAATAGTGATCTAATTCCTGTTTTGCAACTAAGGTGATTTACAATCTAAATATATTTTGTGTTTTTTTTGGTATTATTCTTTTTTATTAAACTTTGTTTTAGTGCGCAAAAAGTACTCACATATGGTCATGCACAAAGTAAACCCTAGCAGTTTTTTTCTGTTTAATAATAGTTGTCATAATGAAAAGTGTTATGATATAAATTAAAACATTTTATTAACCGTAATTAAATAAAAGTTTTCATTACACCTACCTGTTTGCAGATCAGAATAAACGAAAACAACCCCTTGAAGATAACAGTAAGCGGAAAAGGATCAGGGAGACTCAGCATGGAACTAAGGTGGAACCGACAAGCAGAGGACGACGAAATATGTCCTTTTGAACTGGATAAACCGGAGATTGGTCCCGTAAATCTGAAGTATGCAGGAAATGCAGAGCTCAGGAATTTTGACCCTGAGCAGTAGGTTCCATTCTGTTTTATCAATAATTAATAACATAACTGTCATTCAATAATCAAGACTACAGGCAGTGGTCTACCTTATCGTACATGTAGAACTACAATATGATTAAATCATATTATTTGAATTACTTGATTAATACTAAAGAGTGTTTTTTAATGTTCATATACGAAAACATCTTACTTATTTTCCTTTGATTGTCACAGTAATAACAAATGCAATTTCAACTTCACCACCAACACAATGCCGAGGGGTAAGTATATATACTAACCCCTATATAACTTGGACAATGTTTATAGCAATATGTTGCACACATTGTTCACAGAGCTTTGTGGTAAACACGACACAACAAAACAAAAACCAAAACAGTCAAGTTTTGTTCATAGGATTCTGTACTGACCTCAACTTATACAGGTCTTGATGCGTTTACTAGACTAAGTGTTAACCTGTGTCAGCAATGTGTACTATACTTGTTGGGAATTTGGCGCGACGTCATGCGACGTCGCCGCTTTACGTTATTACGTTATTGTATACATGTTATTGTTACGGTTTTTAGACGCCATTAACCGATAATACAAACACACCGCTTACTTATCATTCCCATTTACATTTTGGTGCCATTTGACCGAAACTCAACAATAGCGTTGGGAAATTCAGACAAATTAAAGGGCCAGCGGCTGGGAATTCAGAGATTTATCGAGCGATTGGTGGACACGTAACAAGACAAAGACGACTTGCAGTTTGAGCCAACCATCGCTGCCTTAGAGACTCAGCTAGAGATCATCAAAAGTTTGAATGAGAAGATTATCTCACTTGCGGACGCGGAGTCAACACCGGACGAGCTGTTGGACTCGCAGATGTACGTTTTTGACACTGAAGCGAAGCTTCAAAGATACCGTCAAAATCTGCGACACCACCCATCTTCAAGAAGAGCAGCCGTCCACGAACGCAGCCATCCGTCGTCCGTATTACAGCCATCAGCGATCTCCAAAGCGAGTAAGCAATACACTGAAGATCAAGAAAATGTGTTCCATCAAGGTGAAAATGTAAACCAGTCATCGCTACCGGAAGTTAGAGCTTTTCAACAACCCCGTCAAGTCGCCACCCATATTAGCGTCACACAACCTCCGCACGGGAGCACACATTTCCATCAGCTACCAAAGCTGAGCTTGCCAACGTTTTGAGGAGACGTTCTTACATGGCGAGCATTTTGGGATAGCTTTGAATCCGCCATCCATCTGAACGGAAGTTTGACATACGTCCAAAAGTTTAACTATTTGAAGACAATGGTAGACGGCGAGGCGGTCAGAACTATAGAAGGATTTGCTTTAACCAACGCCTACTTCGGTCAAGCAATCGCTTTTCTGACAGAAAGGTATGGGCAGAAACATAGAATCATTGCCGCATACATGAACACATTATTACAGCTTTCGTCCCCACCCGCCACTGGTCAGGGTCTGCGTCGTTTCTGCGATCAGCTGGAGACGAACATTCGCGGCCTTGAATCGCTTGAAGAGCTACAGGAGAATTACGGCACACTACTCGTTCCCTTCATATTACAGAGATTTCCACCCGACACCAGACGGAACCTCGCACGAGATCACGGGACCGGAAGTTGAAAGTTAGATGAGCTACGGCGGGCTTTATATCGCGTGATCGATATCATGAACGCGGGCAGCACAGACTTTGATTCAACAGCCGTTACGCCTATTGCCGCGTTTTACACCGGGGCCCGGAAGAAGACTTCCAGCAACCGGAAGTCACCGTGGTCTGTCAAAGAAAGATGCACACAGCCGTCTATGCGTGTTTTGTGACAGCGACCATCAGAGCGAATGCAAAATTGTAAGTGACATAACGACACGCATTTCTAATGTAAAAAAGAAAGGCCTGTGTTTTAACGGCTTAAGTAAGACGCATCAAGCTGGAAACTGCCCCTCAAGATTCCGTTGTCGAACATGTAAAGGCAAACACCATACTTCTGAGTCGTCCCAGAAACTAGCACAATTTAATAGCAATTCTGAGATTTCACAGAGTGAAGACAGCAGTCACAGTTTATACAACGAGGGAGCAGCAATACTGCACGCATCGTCGATGGCAACACACTCGAACGTCTTACTTAAAACCACAGTCTCGCCTATTTGCGCTTGTGGCCGGTATGCTGACGCCAACATACTGATAGACGAAGGAGCGCATATGTCATTTATATCCCAGAAGTTGGCCGACACACTTCATTTACAACGCGACGGCTCTGACGTTATTAACCTGTCATCGTTTGGGTATCCGGCTCACAGCGTCAAACAACTTGATACAGTCACCATTCACCTTGTAGCAACGGACGGAGAAGTGATTCCCATACGGGTACTTATCGTTCCAGTTATTTCAAAACCTATCGCGAACCGCTGCCGACAGTCCGTCACCGACCTGCAGTACTTACGAGGTCTGAGACTAGCACATCCGGTGACGTTGGATGACACTTTTGAAATATCTCTGCTGATCGGTGGTGACTTCTACTGGCAGATCGTTGGGGACGAGACAGCTCGAGGCGATGGTCCCACAGCCGTCAACTCACGTATCGGCTACCTCCTGTCTGAACCCCTTCCTGCAAGCACCGGTAAGACCTCCCATGGCATGGACGTTATTGCCGCGCATGTTTCAGACACCCCTGACCCAAAATTGTTGGGCAAAGAATTGATAAGTATGTCTGCATACAAGAGTATAACGGACGCCAACAAGTCGAAGAGAAAACATGACAACCAACTACTACTAATCTCAAAGAAGCATGTCAAACCTCGAGCTGAGAATCGTTCTTTCATGACATGCGAACCCAATCGGAACCGCTCTATTACTTCCGCCGTCGCCACTACGTTACTTCAAGATCCTGAGAACACGTCGACATATACACATTAACGAATAACCAGTCTTCAGAGACTAGACCCTGGCGGTAACTTGAAAGACGGGTTTACGAGGGCGCTCACATACGCACACCAAGTAGGGTCACTACCAGACCTATCGTGAAACTGTATCCACTCGAAGTGTCGGGTGATAGCTTATGACATTTCATGCTGTCGTGTACTGGGTATTATAAACATTGATATTTTCATAACATGTCTGATTCATTTTGTGTAATGCATTTCTAAACATTTATTATTGTATTTGTTATTTATTATTGTATTTGTTGTTTGCTATTTATTATCATTTTGCGGCCCGGCGAATGTTGGGAATTTAGCGCGACGTCATACCACAACGCTTACTTATCATTCCCACTTACAATACTGTTTCAGTCCGTGTGACGTTTGCGGTGACTGTGGTACAAGTGCTTCTGAAGATGATCAAATTGGAGATTGGGACAACCTTTCTGCCAGACGAAAAAGAAACGCTGCAGACCCACCTCACAATCAGACGTGTATTAGGTTTTCACTGAGGTACGGTGTTTTACAATTTAAGTTTCAAAAATGTCCAGTCTGTAATTAATGTTTTCTTAGGCAGTTTAGAAATTACTTCCTTTTAGCAATCAACGGTTTGTGATAATAACTGTAAATAAACATAGCATGCAATTAATGAATGGGTAATGCTTAAATACAAAGAAACATACTAATTACAAAAGCTAACTTTTTAAGGCATGTGTGCAGAACAGTCTGCTGTAATATTTAAGTTCAAACAAGAAAACGGACGATTTTTTCCAATAGTCGAGCGAGGTTACCTGGATGAAGTCTACGGTAGATTTTTTTTAATACTTTCTTTTGTTCTGAATCAGATCAAGGGGGAACGATGAGCGGGATGATTCAATAATAAAGATCGATCTCCAAACCGGAGTAAAAGCATTTGAGGCTGACATAAAAGAGGTAAGGTATTACTAGTTAAAATATATTATCTTTCTTTTCATACCAATAATATCTAACAGTGAATAATACAAACAACGAATCCTGATTATAACTGGTTTTACGTATAAGGTTATGTGTTGCAATTTGATTTAAATCGGTTGGTTTTGAATTGATTACAGCTAATTAAGTCCTACTGTCCGTATGTTGCCATGGGATATTTGGTAAATTTGATTGTAACCAATACGGGATATAAATCGTGTATATTTACAAAACTTGTCAAAAGAATTATGTAAGGTTTTGAAAAAGTCACAACAACAACATCTGTCACTGCAATTAGCCAGTCGCCCAATGCATAGCATAGCATAAGACTCTTAGGCCTATTTGGAGACTGATGTGTGACGCCGTTTTTTTCTAATTACAGTAGATGTTGAGCGTTTATGTGGCGTCTGCGGAATGTCACCACACACTGCATTCTTATTTAGTTATATTTGTCGTGCCCACTGGAATCATGGATTGTATTTGAAAATTGTTCCGCTGAAGCGCTAGGGGTGTCAGTGGCGTGGCATCTTCATTATCATTCATTGATAAAGCACTTTAATTAAAACTGAGGTTACTATTTCCACAAGCGGGCTTTACCACCTGATGCTTCTTCTTTTTCTCAGATTGGTTCAACGTTATGTTATATCACGTCGGTCAGTCACCTATCATGGTTCACAGGTTTATCAGCATTAGCCTCTTAACCATGCAAACAACTGACTGCTTCCTCACATCTGCGTATTGTCTAACATCAATCATGACGGGGAAATATTGCCGCTCCTGGTAAGGCTCGAATATTTGTCCCTGAGATTTCGAGACCGGTGTTCTACCGACTGTTTTATGACAGGTGTCAGGAAAAAATAACCTTTTGACAATTAGTTGACCTACCGCAACATAACAAGTGTCATATGCTTTGAGTATTTGTGTTTGTAAATGGCATTTTTACCATTAAAGCAAGTACGATGTTCATGCCGTAGTAAACATACTAAAGCTGACTCACCACATAAGTCATGTTGCCGGACCGTAGATCATAAATGCCACCCCTGAATTAAATTATCGCGCCTCTGAGCCTTCAGGCAATTCGAGCCATATGCCCCTACGCGTGTGCAATAGATAAAAATTTTATTCAGTAATCTGCGTTAATGTGTTCATAATCTTCCATTTTCAGATGGAGACAAAGAAAATAATTGACATGTACGAAATGCCAACTGATGGGAAAGGCTACATCATCCTGTATATACCAAAAGTATATCGAAATATTTATTTATTATTTTATACATTATGTGTTAATTTAAGTACATATATGATCCTATAAAGTATAATATTTTATGTTTCGTTAAAGTGTTATTATGATAATGTGACGAAAATGGTTTAGTTAAATCTAACCTTTAATTTAGAGTTGTGCCCCTTATTTGATTGTAATCAAATGTTCTTTCTACACGGAAACTCACGTAAGTTAATAGCTCATTTTCATTGGTGATCGGCGCTCGGTACTATTCGTACGCCCGTTAGGTGGCGCTCTGACTAACTATATAAGCCACTTGCACCGTTCATCTGGGGCAGTCCTTGCCCAAACTGCCGATTGAAGCACACCACGACGGAAAAGTAAGAGATTACTTCGCTGGGATTCTAGGGTAAAGGGATAGCTAGAACATATTCACTGTTTGAGGCAGCATCGCTGTATTAGCAGATGAAATAGTTCGGACAGTGACCCGTGCTCCTTGGGACGCAGCGATTGGTCTCCGAAACACCATGTAGCTCTAGAAAGCAGAATTAAAGCTTTAGGTAGGACGCAGACTGGAAGCATATAGCTACCGTCTGGCGTGCCTCGGGCCTTGCCCACATTAAGAGCTCTAGGACGTCCCTCTGTAACAACGTGTGCCAATATTCAGAGTGCCTTGCAGCATTAGGAGTATCCCGGTCCACGGAGATATAGGTAGAAAGTATAACTTTCACCTATAGGCTATCGGGCATCGCCCGAAAGCTAATCTCCCGGGAGCTGCGGGCAGAAAGTTAGATAGCGTGGCCGTGAAGCCGTTGTTTATTGTTTAATTAACTGATAATTCTTTTTTTTTGTGATTCTTTCTTTGTATTCCAATCAACACCAATCATTGGTCCCTAATTAATGGCCAGGGAGCCATAAGTAAATCAATATATATATATATATACGTCAACCGCTCGGACGTAAAAACCGTTACAATACTTATAAAACTATTAACAAATACTACTACTACTACTACTAATAATAATAATAATAATAATCCAGTAAATCATAAATTTCTTTAATGTTCAACTAAAGTAGCATCTTCATTATCGGATAGTCATCATAATCATCAATCCTATCAATTGCCGTTCAGAGAAGTAAGCTAACAACGAATCATACATACGAATCTATAATTTCAATCATGACCATTTGTCACAAGTAAATCACATTATGTAGAGCAACAACTTCGACCCCTTTTTCATTTTTTTCATCAGCTACGTTTTGTTTTTATCCATTAACATTAAGTGTGAGTAACTATATGAGCTGGACGGCCAGCCATAACAACAATAATATTACAAGACATGCGACCGACAATAAGATTGAATCATATTAAGTAATAATTGTATGAGCTTTAAATCAGACTGCACGCTATTAAAACCGATTGTGCATATCTACGAAAACGGTGGTGTTAGTTTATGTCAGATTAAAGTAACGCTAATTGTTTAAGATTTTATTTTGTTATTGTCTTAAAATATATTGATTAATTGTTCAGCAACGTTACATCAAATTATTGCAACGATAGACATGTTATCTTTTTAAACTACTGCGAAGGCTTTTTCTGACGGACTTCTATATAGTAGGTTACTTATGGTCACTAGTCCTCTATGTAAGTTAAGTACAACCAGCTACAATATTCCCTGCATTGCATACACACTGTGTTGTTTACTACGACTTAATTTGCTTCATCCTAGATATTGCTCGTAATTCCAGTAGTAAAATATATTATAATAGTATGACTTTTTGGGCTGGTCGAAACCGCCGTATTATGGATATTATTTTGTTATGGCTGTTATGACTATCGTAACACAACATAAATTGTAGAGATGTGCAAAGAATGTTGTAAACAATGTAGATATGTCAAGTTTAAGGACACCATGACAAAATGGCCCGTACAAAAACCAACACACAGAACGACAAAAAACACGTCAAAAACCAGGACGCAACAAACATTAAATATGACATTAACAGTTACTTAATGTTAATAGATCCCATTTCATATTTATATAATTTTGATAACCTTGAAATCATTTGCATCGCCAAATAATGTTGAGTTATATTACGTATGATCATTATATTTTACCGTAAACAAATATACACGTCGTTTGTTTCCAATGTCTGTGTGAAATCAAACAATGGTTAAAAGTGTCCATACATGGTTTGACTGTCAGTATTAGTTTAGTTTGCATTCAAGTCTTAAAGAATGTTTTGAATGTTTTTTATCTTTATCGCTCGAGCTAGTGCATCAAATGTAGTTAACGCATAAATATGTCACAAAAACATTCAATGCCAATGTCAATGTAAATAAAGATATATTAATAATAACTAAAGTATTGTAGAAGTTAACTGCCTTTATTGTTCAATGCTTAGGATTTTCACTAGAATAATATGATTATATAGTAAGAAGGATATGAAAGAGATCTTTAGACTCCATGAGTGACATGTTGTCATAGAAGGAAGAACTGCAATGGTTACAAGTATTTTTATATGCAATCAAGGGTACACTTTATGTTAAACAAACAATAAAAGTCATTACTTCTTTATTTAATCTCTACACAAACACTCTTTTAACAAACCTGTTGGCATGATACAGACATGGCGTCTTTAATATATATATATATATTTTATCAATTATAATAAAAGTAAAACGCCATCTTTATAGTATGTTTGTTTCTGATATAGATCACATCTACCCCTCAAGAATACATATTTCGACTAGAGGACAACTACCTTGAGAGCAAAACAAGCAGACAACCGGCTGTCATAACGGCCTACGACTACTATTATCCAGGTGTGTTTTTGCAGTTCTATGGAACAGGAAAGCATTGGCATTTTGAAATGCTTTTGATGGGCTGGTGGGATCTTTTTCAGTCTATTTCAAATAATGTAGTGTTATTGTGTGATTTAATGTTTCTTACAATTTATGTCGCCCTCTTATTTTTTATTAATATTGCCTCAAAGTTGTAACAATTAAATTATTCACAGGCTTCACTTGGAGATATGTTGCAGACATCACGACAGATAGCTGCTGTTCTCTAAAACATTTGATGCATGTACAATCGGTTATTAAGCATCTTTTAGGAACTATCACCTTTGTTCAAGTTAGTTACAACGTTTGATACATCGAACTTATATCGCTGTCAAACATATTCGAATGTAAATGTAATATAATGTGTTAAACTTATTTATTATATTTTCTCTCGCATGTACCTAAAGAGAAAGTATGCCGTAAAACATACAACATCGTTGGAGGCGGCACAAGTGTTGACATCCAGTGTGACGAGGGCCAGCTGTGTGAATGCTATAAAAGTAAGCCATGGAAAAGTACCATTATGTTTATACCAGTACGTAGTTACATTGTGTAGTTGTTAATCGTCTTCGTGGTAACGGCCTCGCCATTGTGGGGAGCAATGATTGACAATTGCCTGATTAAAAGTTCTAGATCGGGCGGCGTCAAGCTGAGTTTTCGGTCAGTAACTTCAGTTTGGATGAACCATTAAAGCAAATCAATTTAAATACTGTAAATGCATGAATAATCGTTCGACATTTAATTATGTGTATTCCAAATATACTTATGCAGTGTAATGATACGGTGATTGACATTGTGTTGTAAACGTTCACACATACGTCCATAAACTTATTTTGCATGTCGAGATAAGAATCCGATATATCATGCTGTACAGAAATGTAAAGCTGTCTTTTTTTGAGTAATTTAATTTAGAGAAGTGCTGTGGAACTGTGTATTTAGTACTGTTGGCAGGATACACCAAGTAAACTATGAATAACGCAAACACGTAAAAAGTACACTGGTAACAATATGTTTTTGTTACAATCAGGTGAGTGCTCGACTGCAGTAGAAGAGGAACTTCAGAGATATTTTAGCTTATATATGCAAAAGAGAAGGAGCAACCCTGGAATGCTGCAGCCGTATGAAAAGCTAGTCAATTATGCTTGTAATAGGGACAAGGCCAATTATGGTAAGAGATGCAAACACATGTACATGTATTAACAATTAAATAATGCTATTTAAGGTACTACAGTTGTTTGATTGAACGATTTGCAATGTTATTGACATGCACTTAAATGAACAATTCTACACTTACATATACATGAATGGACGTTACATTTGCGTCGTAATGTGTTGTTAAAGTACTTTCTCATATGGAAACTGATTGCAGCTTTGAGAGTTGAGATCGTAGCAACAGACTATGATACAAAGCGACAGGTCAAATACGCAACAGCCAAAGTAAAGTCGGTCCTTTTACAAGGTTAGTAAAACAATTGATGAACATGCCGTTAGTTATTTAATGATAATGCTGATGATTAATATGATGATGATGCTGATGATGCTGATGATGATGATGATGATGATGATGATGATGCTGACGATGATGATGATGCTGCTGCTGCTGCTGCTGCTGCTGATGATGATGATGATGATGATTATAATTATTATCATTATTATTATTATTATTATTATTATTATTATTTATATTATTATTATTATTATTATTATTGTTGTTGTTGTTGTTGTTGTTGTTTTTCTGAATTATTACTATTTCTGATAAAAGTATTTTTTGTTGTTTGTTACAAAGGGAGGGATGAGGTAGCGGAAAATAATGTAATTCACCTGGAATGGAAACTGAACTGTGACCACCCGAAGTTCAAGGCCAAGGCTGAATACTTTGTGATTGGAAAAGATCCAACACGATACGTCTCGGAGGATGGAGGAAAAAAGTAACATTCACTTAACATGCTTGCCTATTACTTTAATAATAAAATAGATATTGCAATGTAATAAAACTCGTATTCCAAGGGTTATTGTTTCTAGTTCCATAGGGAGTAGCAAGGGTTCTTTGTGACGAATCACTAAGTCTAATTTATTAGTTTGTTCCTCACATCGTGTTTATGTTAAGAAGCAGCAAGTCAATTGCTGAATACAGGGGCTGGTACGAGTAATCCTAGGGACGCTGCATAATTGACTGATCGATGTAATAAAATAAAATCACTATTCAAAAATCATAAAATCAAAGAATAATGCAATCAAACATTATTATCCCTTTGCTTCCTAGAGAGTACCCCGACCAGAATGCCATATGTGTGTAATAAGTTGGCCATCAACTATATGTATGACCCTTACCTTGGTTCAAGAACTAGCAAGAATATGTGTACATATAGTCGGTACTGGTTGATTGTTTGTTGTGTTAAGGCTACACGTTATTTAACATGTTTTATAAATGTATTTCAGTTTTCGGTACGAGATCATGGGGACAACGATTGTCGTCGATCCGTCTTACCACGGCCGGATTAGGCGGATTGGCAACGCATTTGCTAGAAACATGAATGGAAACAAGGGATGTAACACATAGACATCAGTGAAGGTTGAATGGAACAATAGAACATGAGGCCACAACCTGCATGCATCTTGTGTTGTTTTTTGTTGCTTAGACAGTTCATCACAAACAGCAATATTGACGTACATTATTAATTAGTCGGAGTTTAGTTAACAAAAACAGTATTTATACTTATAGTTGCAAACCATGATGACCCATTTGATGTTCTTACCTGTCAACACACATAAAAAATCGACCTTTCATCGATAATGACAAACAGGCGGATAAAGCAGTATCTGTCTTTAAAAATAGGCAGTGTATTATCCCTGTCTTTTGAATATTGCATGACAGCGTCATGTCAGGGTTTCCACACACAGTTTGAAGCAATTTTGTGGAAGACTTCCCCAACAATAAAAAGGCCATGCGCAAACCTATTGGCTGACAAAAACTTATATTTTGCCAAACGCCGATACCTAAATGTTATTTAAAAAATATAAATTATATATAAAATAAACATTGAATCATTATGTACTCTTTCAAGATTTATTAATTGAATATTTACCTAAATATGCTGTTGTTTGTACTTTAAATTTAAATTAAAGACGTTCGCATAGCCATTGACACATTTATTATACCTTGGCTGGTGTTGTTTATAATGGAAATCTTTGTCACATATAATAGAAACTCGCGCGTATGATGACGACGTTCGTACAGTACACGAATGAGAACATGTAAACGTTATAATACCCTGCATATTGTATACGCTAGCTTAGAATAAACATATATATGCAAACTTGTGTTTGTGTTTTGTTTCTTTTGAAACGAACGTTTTGGTACGAATTTCTAAATCGATAATGAATGAATTCATTTAGACTACTTAATTACGCTTTACGTTCTAACGTTGTCCAATACTCTACGCATAGTTAAGTGGTTTAAATACAAATAAGCCTTTACAAGCTAAATATTAGCCCTCAATAACTCTACACATGAAAATCTTAAGATGGTATTTCTGACAGTTAAAGACCAATGTACATAAAACTAGCTTAGTTTGAATGTGTAAGAAAGACCTGTTTGCAAATTATCAAAATATCATCCTACAAACTACAACACATACAAATAAATGTACCTTTTGAAAAGGTAAGCTATGTAAAATGCAGTCGCTATTGGCGTACGTGGCACGAGAGGCGAAACCAGAAACGCTGGTCGGGGTTTGACTTCTAGTGATATGACGTTAACGGTCACATCAAAATGAATATGTCCTTGATACTGTTATCTAATATAGTAAAAATGTAATAACAAAGCATATTAAAGTACAAGGATAAATCAACCATTAATAATAATAGAAGTTCTAAATGTTAACCTCATAACCCCTTTTCAATGAAACCGGTTGAGGTTATCCAAAAACAGTTTTTAATAATATTTTGTATATTAAACAAGTTTTAATGTATAAAAATCACCAAAAATCCCGCATCATGTTGTTTTACATTAAATATGTATATATGCGATATTGAGATCTCGGTACAGGGTAAAAAGCAGTATGTGTATATAAGAGTCAAATAGTAGATATCTGATAAGCATGAACTTAAAGAAACTTTTTTCTCCTTGAAAACATATCCATGCCAACCCAAAATGCGCATACCCTTAATGAAGAGATGACTATAGTGTTCTTCTTCTTCTTTTTTCAAAATTGATGAATTTGACATTAAATACTTGTAACACTTAAAAAGAGAAAAATAAATAAAACGGAACCATAAACTCAAGCAGATGCCAATCAACTAGAACAATACATAAGTGGATGCTTCATTTGACAGCATTTTTACTCAGTGACATCCTATTTTCAAATGGACCAAAATATCAGACTTGGTAGGAATTGGTGAGGACTACTTTTAAAACTTATAAAAGCAATGACCTTATTTGTTGTGCTATAATTAGGTTCTTGTAAAAATTGAAAGAAAAACTTTGCTGACGGAATAAAGAGAACAAAAAGCTTGAATGTCGAAAATATTATTCTATGTTTAAAGGGTAATTTATTCTTTTTATCGAGTCATCTTAGTGTAGTAGATTTAGAATAAATACCACAAAATGGGTTAAACATATGTACATATATGTGACCCCACGTGTGACTTTTGGTCCAAATGCTCAAATGACGTCACTTAGTAAAATGACGTCAACAAAGAGCATCAAATTATTATGGTTTTAAGAGGATTTTCTCTGGCCAACAAAAAAAAATCAAACAAGCTATTCAGTGACACAATTCATTACAAGTGGTATAAATAAACCATATATTTGCAAGATTATATCATTAAATTAACCCCAAATTTATTGAAAAAAAATGTATCGCCCTTATATTTGTCTTGTACACCGTTCACGGTGCTCCAGGCATTTACTTCTAAGTGGTGATATTGACATAAAAATAGAAATATTTTCGTTCTGTATTTGAAACTGCAATCTTCAAACATAACTCTTTCAAACGATACCAAATTCTCAATATCGTTTAAATAGTCAATTGGACCCAAACTGTAAGACTCGGACACATATTATGATGCCTTAAACGTACATGATTGCGTTTGATGCAAAAGCAACTTAATGCGGTGGATGCAAAACAACTTATCGGAAGAGCCATAAAAGTGTGAAGTTTAGTATTTTGCATATTTAACGTGTAAACACAGACATATATATTTTTTTCTTTTATTTTCGTTGCCAACTATATAATGGTCATCCCTTTTTAAAGTGGTTGTTGTGATGAAATGTTGATTTCGTGTGGGGTTTTTGTCAAATGGAACTTTCAGTGTTATTCGATCCTTGAGTACTTAGTATATATCTATATATGTCTTTGCAACATAGACAATGTTAACCAAGCTAATATTTTAACTAATTATATAACAACTTGTGCAATATTGGATAGATACATTTCTGCGACAAAGCACTTTGTTAGAATACGTTTACTTAAGAATCAAAATCAAATTATTAAGATACACGCGCATATTATTTCTAAATAATAAGTTAATTTCAGTGACCAAAATCAATATTTGATTGAGGTATCAAGCAGAACATTTCATATACACAAAATCTCATATGTAAATGCAACATATTAGAAATGTACAAGTTTGACTTAAGTTTACAAGTACATAACAAACAAGAAATGTCTTTAAAAAAGACAAACGGCGTCGGATTAAAAAATGGAAAAAAGTACTTGTACATAAATCTTACACAGATGACGGAAAACTTAGAATGATTATTGTCAAGGATCAGTGGACAGCTATTTTGGCGAATTTGTTAGAAAGTAAGTGATGTCTTCAAATTCCGTTAGGACATATATTACTTGTGTAATGACAGACAGAGGCAAGAAAAACGTGCAAGTCTTATCTTGTACACAAAGCACATGCTCAAGTCAATAACATTAAATAGCATTTTCAACTCAAAAGTTGTTGCGTTATATAATCTAGACAAATGAACTCCTAGTCCCAAACATGGGCAACAATAAATATAATTTATTCATAAAATAAAATGCTTTTATTGTTCCAGGTTTTAATTTAATTCATTACTTATAATAGTGTAATTTAACCTCTTAGATTCAATTAATTTCCAGAGTTACATCTAACCTTATTGCAAATTTTACAGCACAAACTTATTGCATGACTCTTTAAGTGTAAACCCCGGAATCTGGACATAGTGAGGCTAACGTAATAATTATTGGGTAATATGTCAAACTTTTGACTATAAACCAGTTCACATCTGGAGACGTAATTCATTTTATCCATAAAATATTTTGATTGACACGTAACTGTTTATTGTTTCAATATCAAAAACACTTTAGGAAGCAATACCCCAAAAATGTTATCTACGAACGAAGCAAAATTTCGTAAAACACATGCATTACAATAGTGTGGCCTTTATTTTTTCGCGCGTATCAGGTTCATCCAATCGAAAACTGGATTTTCTCGTGTTTCCCACACGTCATTTTCAGTGCTTATGAAATCATCCAATAGAACGGCGGATTGCTGAAATCCCAGACAGACGTCATTATACAGAAATGTAGGTCAAAAGTGAGCTTAGACAGCTACGCCGAAAAAGAGTTCCGCTCATGTGCTAGGGGTGTCAGTGGTGTGGCATCTTTCATTACCACTAATGAACAATTTTAATAAAAGGGAGGCTGCTTTTTTCACGTGCAGGCTATGCTTCCTGAGGGCTTTCTCTTTCATCAGTTTAATTAAACTCACTACAGCTGGAGTTGAGTGCCTGTGTAGCGGCTGTAACATTTCGCCCCGTATTGCATCATTGTGTAGTTTTATTTTTCTGGAACTTCTTCATGTAGCGAAGTCAGTGCTGCCCTAAGTTCATAATATAACTATGCCCATATAAAAAGTTTGCTCTACTTAAGGCGGACACAGTTACACGCCAAAATCATACAAACATGAATATTTGCACATAGAAGAGGTTTATGGGTAGCACGCACTGTACGCTATACTGCTGCACATTCAAACGCGGGATTGCTTTAAAACCTCACCCCGTGACAATTTGCCCATGACTTCGAAACCATACGCATTTAGTTTGTACCAAGAAATTCGTTCCGGGTAAACAAATGTCACACGGCGTTCGTCATGTAGAGCAACTTTATAAACATGTAAATGGTGACCAAATAGTTCCCGTAGCGTTTGCCGCACACGATACAACATAATTTGAGACTGTCTGGCGTATTCGATTAAAGCATCCACTCTGATATTCCCGCGCGTTCTCCAGTCACCTGTGAACACGTGAATATCAGGTATTAGTAACAATATCACTAATGCCGGACCTATTTGTGAGGGACCGTCTGCTAATAAAATAGTTGTGAGTTTGATGCTGGCTCATTCCGATCAACCTATTATTATTATTATTATTATTATTATTATTATTATTATTATTATTATTATTATTATTAAGTAATGTAATTGTGTTCTGTGGCCCCATTTCTAATTCGAGAAGCGCAATTTGTAGAATCAGCTGGGACCTACTGCACTACGAATTACCAAATGCTGGCGTTATACGCCAAGGTCAGTGTTTTATGTTAAAGCGTGAACGCCAATGGTTAAAGACGCGACTATTTAATGATTTTTATGATTACTTTCATCACATCTGTTAATAAAAATATGGAAACACTAAACCTTTAAGAACTTGTATTTTTACCTTAAAGACAATACGCCCTTAACACGTTAATAATTACCTTATAGTCGTGTGATTTCGATCACAAAAACATTTTTCAAGCCAAAAGGTCTATCAATGATTTAATACCATACATTTTCCTCATAAAACATAATTTATTTCGTTATTTACTAGTTCACATCAATGCACACTTTCTTTTGAGCTTCAGTATATAATGTCAATATGTACATTAAGCTTAAACTGTGTTTTCCGTTGCAGACTTATTTTTAAACTTTGCACAATAACTGATAAAAATGTAATTATATTGCACAGACGCATTAAATTTAATTTGCGGCATAAAAAATATAAAATGAAATATCGAGAACGTGTTGCATTTAATCGGTATTGAATCGAACGATGCAATGGGCCAGTGCTTGCCTCTTTTGGTAAGAGGTCGCGGGTTTGACCACGGCTAGAATCTATTTCTCTTCAGACTAATTTTTCAGCAGGATATTCGGCTTCAGAGGTTTATAATGGGAAAATATTTAAATTGTAAACAATATACCTTTCAAACAATAATAACCATTAACGGATTTAAATAATTATCTTTTAAACTTATTTAATTCAAAATCACGAAACATGTACATGATACATGTAGCATCCCAGTGACCTCGGATAGTCACCCGGTACTTTGTAGAATAGCTGCAAATAATGTCCATTTTTACATCAAGATTATCATACTGTGTGGCCAAGTTTTTCAAGTACTACCAGGTTATATCGTCCACGATTTACTAAACAGTGCCATGTGTGATAAAGTAGCTAAAGTGCAGTGCTTTGTGGATGGCAAACGTCTGGGATGCCAGAATGGTGGGTCAGAACAGATGGCGTACTATTTTGTCTTAGAATCCTTACGCCTGTGTGTAAGAGTGTGTGCTTATTTGTTATCGTTCACCATGTGTATATGTGCGTGCGTGTGTGTATTTTCATAGGCGAGAATGTTACTCCTGAGCCTGTGAGTTCTTCAATGAGTTTGTGAAACTATCAAAGCGGGGTACATAATTGGGGTACACAACATCAAATCGAGTTACCTCCAACAAGCGAGGTAGTTTTCATTAATATCTCGGTAGGGTTACCTCGCATTTAGCGTACGAAGTTCAAGTTACACACACACACACACACAAAATATATCGAATACCTCGGTTTTCTCGGTAAGGGAGGCATTCAAAACAGAAATATGTGCGCGCGTGTGTATTTCGCCCCCTTAGTGCCACAAGGTGCCAAACGACATTTTTTCCAAAATTTACTTTTTTACATAAATTTATTCAGTTTTACAGTACCTTTATCCTGTAAAAAAACTAAACTTGAATTTTGATTATTTTTTTTACTAAAAATTAACAAAACTCATATGTACCATTTGAAAAATCATTATTTTCTTGGTGGAAAAGGGTACCATTTGCCAAATGGCACCTTTTGGCTCCAACTGAATGTACTGATTGTAGTAGTTTTGAGTCAGAAGAAGGTGCCATATGGCAAATGGCACCTTCTAGCTCGCAGTCATAAATAGAATTTGCCTGTAACAAAGTGTGGGAAATTGTTCATTTGGTACCTTTTTCAACACTATATACAAAACGCCCTATTTA
>Ga0224511_10000081_pt1 | contig 29893 bp, 14 predicted proteins | sample SF_May12_sed_USG_2_FD_169988 | JGI IMG/M metagenome (GOLD analysis project Ga0224511, IMG submission 169988) | Sediment microbial communities from San Francisco Bay, California, United States - SF_May12_sed_USGS_8_1 | ecosystem: Environmental > Aquatic > Marine > Sediment | place: USA...
TGGTTGGGTAATATTTACATGTTCATATTCGTGTCATGCTGGCGTCTGTGGTTGGGTATTTTTAACATTGTCATATTCGTGTCGTGCTGGCGTCTGTGGTTCGGTATTATTTACATGGTCATATTCGTGTCATGCTGGCGTCTGTGGTTGGGTAATATTTACATTGTTATATTCGTGTCATGCTGGCGTCTGTTGTTGGGTAATATTTACATGGTCATATTCATGTCATGCTGGCGTCTGTGGTTCGGTATTATTTACATGGTCATATTCGTGTCATGCTAGCGTCTGTGGTTGGGTAATATTTACATGGTCATATTCGTGTCATACTGGCGTCTGTGGTTGTGTATTATTTACATTGTCATATTCGTGTCATGCTGGCGTCTGTGGTTGGGTAATATTGACATGGTCATATTCGTGTCATGCTAGCGTCTGCGTATTATTTACATGGTCATATTCGTGTCATGTTGGGGTCTGTGGTTGGGTATTATTTACAAAGCTGAACGACACAAACGCTTTATTTATAAACATTAAGTACATAAAGCACTAACCTAAGGAATATTTTTATATAGCACGATGATTTAATATTTTTGTTATGAATTAAAGTACTAAATGTAAATTAATGTATAAAAACATTTAAGTGCAACAATAATTATACAGAAACAACATAAACATACTTGAATTAAACTTAGATAAACTTCTACGACAAAACAATATTAAATTAACTTTAACGATAATTTTAACAATTAAAACGATTAACAATATATACGATGTTAAAAGTTTTTACATTGTTGGACATACATGAAGGTATAAAAGTAAAACTGACAACACATCTACAACATGACAAACGAGCAGCTTTATTTAGTCAATGTCACGATTAGTGATTGAACAGTGTTTCTATTTAATATATCTAAGTAAATACATCAAGAAGCAAAGTAAGCATGGGTAAAACGCAGCCTCGGTTTTATTGAAGTTGTTCCTCAATATACACCTACAGATATAACATATCTTTTTTTTAAGAACAAGCAAAATTGGTATATAGAATGTGATTGTTGTGTACATGTAAATAGCCCCATCTGTTACATGAGCATCGCTTCCCTTTTCAAGTGCTGTTGAAACGATCGCGCGTCCGGTAGTGTTACTCAAGGGTGTCGTTAATACGTAATTGTCTGAGGTTGTATGTGATGCTGCGTTGTCATTATTTGGATTCATTTCGGCAGTAGAAGCGTTGTTGCCTGAAGCTTTTGATACGTTGCTAGCGTTTTGTCTTGGTGACATTGGTTCAGTGACGGTAATAATGTTTGTAGATATATTTAATGTTGTTGAAGACAGATTCGATGAATTTGGTTGTACACCTTCATAGCTAGCTGTTGAAGACAATATACCACTGCGTGAAGAAATAGCCGGAGTATTAGTCATTGTGGTGTTCTCGTCTAGTGGTGTTGCGGACACATCCCTCGATGTATTTGGACGAGGTGTGGAGATGTCTCTTAACAGGGGACTTGGCGGAGGTTCAGGTATAGAATCAGCACACAGAAAATACCCGCTGGTTGTCGCATTGTATTGTGTCAGCAAGAACTGGGTATGGTAGAAGACGGTGTTTGTTGATTTAAATCTGATAAGCGTGTTTGCTGTTACTTCATCAAAATAGCTGGTTGGAAGAAGAACCTGAAACATTTTATCATTCGATGTATTGCCTATTATCTGTATTTTTTTGTATTTGAAATCAGTGCATAGTAATATATTGCGTTTTTACTGACATGATAATTGTATGCCAAAATGCTTGCATTTATTAACAATGTTTTGCACATACATTGAGGCCAACATATGTATAAATCGTATAATACTCATATACCTTCAGATACCGGTTGGTGACATGTCGACATGTTATGCACACTGTTTCAGACAATAGCTTTGCCATATTGTTCACACAACGACATGCCGCTCGTAACTTAACACCATTTGACTTACTATTTCTACATGTGATAACCAATATAAATATAAATGTACTAATAACTTCAGTTTACTTATTGTAAGTATATTCTAACTTGTTTAGCAATGCTTGGGACAAAAACACTCATTTATCAATTAAAGTCATATTTTATATATTTTATATTCATTGGTTGACATATTATTGTTGTACTTACTGTAGGGCAGAAATATAGTCGGGTTAAAACTAACTCTGTTTCCCCTGGTTCTCGTCTGGCTACATATGGCAGTCTATCAAAAACTGAAAATAAGCAAAACAAGGTGCTTTTTATTGACATCATTATAACAAATATACAAACCACACCCCACAACCATCATCATCAACAACAACAACCACAAAAACAAATCATAAACATAAACACTTCTCATACATCCGTTATAGACGTTATATTATTCTAAGCAGTATTCGAAGCAACACAGACATTCACGTAAATTGTAAACGTACCATGTTTCTCCAGTTGTTCAGGAAATCTTGAGATGAGCCTGGAAACTTTATTGTACGGTGTCTTGGCTACCCATAAAACAGTGTAGCATTCGATGACTAAAGCCATCAACTTTGACGGGTCTGAAGAGAAGGTGGACGTATGGTCAAAGACGACCATCTGTATAAGGACTCCGTCTGCAACTGTTTCGTTAGCGGTAGGGTCGACGTGAGTATCGATCCAGACATGTGGAAATTTGGACACTGAGTCGCCACAAGCAGCACTCAGTGGCGCAATCTTTGTCAGAAAGATGCTTCCGTGTTCGCCGTTACTCGCAGCTTCGTTCAGATAGTTGTAGTAAAGAACGTGGCCTGGCTCTGGATATAGATAGATGTTGAATGTGTACCACACAAAAGGCAGCCGAGTGTAGACCGTTCGACAGTTTGACCTATATAGTGTTTGTCCCAGTGGACAATTGATTTGAAAGCAGTCCACCTGAAATACAGTGAATTGCATACTCACGTTTATTTTCCAATTTTACAGATACAGTAAACATTATATGGTATGTTAAACTTGCGCACTTTATATGGTGTCATGTTAAGGAATTAGTTTGCTACACTCATTAAAGACTTGGTTTACTTTAGGAATATAGAAAACTGATGAAAGGGAAAGCAAAGGTTAATCGGCATCAAGGATCGGCCACCCCGCAATTGCGCGATATTCTCGCATGAAAATCGAAAACATCGCATTGATTTTCATTTTCCGCGATAAATAAGCGCATAAATATTCCGACTGCACAGCTTATTCTGTTATATTTTATAATTCTAAAATTTTCTTTTCGGTAATTTTCTTTAGGTTTATTTAAGGAAACAAGTTAGCAGCCCCTGTTTTTAAGTTATAACTACAGAAATATTAAATATTTAATGATGAATGATACCATGTCACTGATGCCCCCTATTTCAATAGTGGAAGTCGAACGTTGTACAAACACGTCGTCTAAGCCACACTTACCGTTCCACCATTTTGTCGAACTGGCGATGAAACATATCCTCCAGGACAAAATTGTCTCTGTGAGATAATGTTGGGAGCCAGCTTTTGTGAATAAACATGACGTTCTAACAAGTCTAGATTAATAGAAACACTAGTTGATGACAGAAGCGCTGCACTGCCGCAAGTTATCTGATCATTAGCAAGTAACACCTTATCACAGCGAAAACATGTTGTGTCATTTATACTTCTTTCAAAACTTCTTTTTCTTGCTACTGCTAAGCAATGTGTGGTATCTACGTAGAACACGGTACACTCTTCCTGTGCATAGTATCCTTCTGAACGGCACGTCATATGGGACCACTTACTCTCCCCTTTAATAGGTTCGAAAACGGTTTTGGTGTATAGGGTATTCCTAATGGCATTATAGTAAACATGAAGAGGTTGAGTTATTAAGCGTGTATCAGTTAAAACCCTTCTCCATGTCTTATAATCCACAACTCCATTACATTCGGCGAAGAAGGCATTCTTGTAAATGAGGTTCTTTTTTATCGACGAAACTGGTCGCATGTACTCTGCAAAAAATGAATTACATAAGAATACGTTATTGCTGACAACCACAAAAAGAGTTGTGATTTTAACAGAAAAGTGTGGACATACTACGATACGAATCATTACTTACAATATCACGTTGCTTTGTCGGGGTATATAACATTTAACAAAACAATATGACATCTTATCAAATTTACACCATGACAAAATGAAATATGTGCAACAGTTGCTGATAAAAGGATTAGTAGTAGCAATTTGTTGTTGTTGTAAAAATATTTTTCTACATAGCAAAACTGGTAACAACGTTGACACTCACTAGACATCGTCAACAATTTTAGTTTTTATATGTTATAGTATGCGTAAAAATATTCATTACTACATAACCCTACTTTTAAACATTATAGAGATTTGTCTTATATATGTTTAATAAAGGATAAAAACTGTTATTATTTTTCGGACATCGTCAAGAAAACTTTATTTTAATACTTTACTTTTCCAAACTCGTCTGTTAAAGTAGTCTATTACACTTCCATTCTATTACCTACAGTTAGTTCTAACAAACTCCGGACCCTCTAAAGATCATTTTGAGTCTGTCTTTTTAGGGTGATGTCCACATCATACCAACATTTGTGTCCACCGTGACATTCGGTGGACATCTATCCACCATGTGGTAAGCTGTATTCACAGGACTGTCAATCGGTCGGCCGGCATACGGATGAAGGCACGTCGTACCCTTTATCCTAGTAACAACAGTCGTTAGGTTCATTAAATGATCCGAATGCATAGAAATAATAGGTTCCAATGAGACAATTATGTTTTTACACCTCAACACATATACATGAATAGTTCGTTATGAGAATACGTTGACGTTAGTTTTCACCTTAACACGTTATGAAATAATAAAGGTTTTTAAAAGTAGTTTTGTTCTATGATTTTTTATTGTTCATATTAAAATCAACTGGTGTCGTATAGCACATGCTCTTTCTTCCGAGATAGGATGGGTTCTATTTTCATGTGATATTTTCAGAGGAGGGTCACTTTAGCCGACATAACTGCTTCAATCAATGTGACAATTTGACTTAATTTGTAAGTTTTGCGATAACAAGAAAATGATTTTTCTTATTAGAAAGTTGTTGGAAGACAAGTTTGACTACCTTTCAACCTGAATAAATTATTTAATTGACTTTTTGTAAATTTCTGTCAGTCTGCTGTTTTACAAATACTTAAACAATGACGTTTTGAAAGTATGTAGACAGCATAAATGGCAGAACACGCTTCGGCTACAATATATCATTGTTCATACTAAAAATATTTCATAACAGCATTGCTTTCCGTGGGAAGATGCATCAAATTACGAGTTATTTCGTTAAAAACATATGTGCCAAAACATAGCGTGTGTTCACCTATTGACATAACGGTTTCTTCGCAAACCCATCACATGTACTTAAAGAACACAATGTGTGACAGGCCTTGAACGACATATGAACTTACGGTGGAGTTATACAGCAGTCACCTCTGTCAGCGCAATTCTCATCACAACCGCATTCCATACAGCACGGGTAAGCATCTTTAACAGTCATCAAACTGGTAAACACAGCACAAGTAAACATCTTTAACTGTCATCAAACTGTTAAACACATCACGGATTATTAAAAACATCACGGGCAAGCATCTTTAACAGTCATCAAACTGGTAAACACAGCACGGACTAGCATCTTTACCAGTCATCAAACTGGTGAAAATCTTACAATGCATGCACACAGTTGACGAATATTATGTTTGATTTCATTATTGCTTCCTTGCCATTAATTAGGGACTAATGATTGGTATTGATTGGAATGAACAAGTAAGAACTACAAAACGAATTAGCATTTAATCAAACAATAAAAACAATGACTTCAAAGCCACGCTGTTTGACTTCCGCTGCAGCTCCCTGGAGATTAGCTTTCGGGCAATGCCCGAAAACCTATAGATTATAGCTATACTTTCTATCTATATCTCCGTGGTCCGGGAAACTCAAAAAGGATGCAAGGCGCACTCTTAATCTTAGTACACGTTGTGAAAGAGACCTCTCCGAGATCTATATGTGGGCGATGCCCGAGGTACGACAGACGGTAGCTATGCTTCCTTTCTGCGTCCTTCCTGAAGTTATGCGTCCCAAGGCGCAAAAGTTACTGTCCGAACTATTTCATCTGCTGATACAGCGACGCTGCCGCAAGCGGTGAATGTGTTCTAGCTATCCCTCTACCCTAGACTCCCAGTGGGGTAATCTCATACTATACCGTTGTTGTGTGTGTCGTTCGGCAGTTGGGCAAGGACTGCCCCAGATGAACGGTGCAAGTGTTTTATATAGTTAGTCAGAGCCCCACCTAGCGGGCTTACGAATATTACCGAGCGCCGATCACCAATGAAAATGAACGATTAACTTACGTGAGTTTCCGTGTTGAAAGAATAATGGCTTACAATCAAATAAGGGACACAACTATAAATTAGAGGTTAAATTCAATTAAACCGTTTTCGTCACATGGGTAAATCAACTAGGTACACTTTGTCTAATTTCACTGTGAAAAGGGAAAGCCCTAAGGGAGCATAGCGTGCATGGGAAAATAAAAGCCTTAGTTTTATTGAAGATTATCATCGGTGGTAATGACATGTGTCACACAACTGACGCCCCCAGCGCATGAGTGGAACTCTATTTTAACATGTTAACAACACATAACCCATGATCCCTGAGCATCAGAACAATATAACTACAAAATGAGCCCGAGCAAGCATCAAAACATGTATTAATTGATACAAGTACACACATAAGCATATACATGTAGGCACTTACCTTGAAACAAGTCCGTCAAGTCAGCCTCGGACATCGCAGTTGTGCACCGTAATAATATCGGACACACTGTCGACGATGTAACATTGTCCGGTATGTTCGTCCCCGCACTTACAGTGTGTAAATAGAAATGTAAATACACACATGCAACTATGACAACTTGGAGGCAGACACTCAACCAACACATGTTGTTTGAAACAGTGTTTAACTAATGGTAATTAAAAACATGTCGAATTTAACCGCTTATATAGAGGACAACTCTTTTGCAATTAGTTCGAGGAACTTAACAATAGTTCGTGTTTTTTTATCAAAACAACTATTACTATTGAGAAAATAATATAATGGTATTAATATCAAACATGTTACAACATTATTATGAAATCAGCTCTTAGGATAATTAAACTAAATTGTTATTACAATGTATCATTTTCAAACGAATGGTTGTATTATTATGAAGCACGACCATTGTGTTACAAATGACTGTGTTCTACGAATTCTTTGTTTTCGCGGCTTCATAATTTGACGCTTTAGCATTGAATACAATGTATATAAAATTGCATAGGTTGTTAATTCACGATACCGCTACAAACGTGATATTGTTTGTAATTAAGTGCAAAATGCAACAATAATTAAAAAGCGTTTTGATAATATTACAAAGGATAGCATCAAATATCTTTAGAGTCTTAACATATCAAATGTATCATATCATATTTAAAGCATCAAATATCTTAAGAGTCTTATTATATCAAATGTATCATATCATATTTAAAGCATCAAATATCTTTAGAGTCGTATAATATCAAATGTAGCATATCGTATTTAACGAAGATAAATAATGGTTGAAGTCTAAACATTCATTATTACCCGTAAATTCTCAATTACCCAGTGATTTTTATCGTTTCGTGATTTCGACGTTCCTTTGATTTCGACGGTTCATTCTAGTTGCCTGTAACCGCGTTATTCTCGCGAGATTTCATGCGTGAGTAACCAAAAATGTAAACAAAGCTCAGACGACAACATCCAACTCAGTTTTTCTATAAATGGAAATACGAAGGGTAGGTAAACATAAAGTGAAGTAAAAAGTCGGATATATTCGCGATTTTGTTAAGCCCTTTTAAAAAAAATAAATAAACCCCTGATATTTTCCAGAATTTTGCATAAATCCACTTTCCCTTGTAAGCTCGTCTGCAACCAAGCTCCAATGACGTCATTCACCCGCCATATGTCAAAAATGTACATGTCCGTTAATTTGCATACAATTTATAATCATGTGGTTTCTTACGATGTTTTCTTAAATTCAATGGTCTTTATCTTTACTTTTAGGGCACTCAATATGGTAGAGGCAGCTACAGGGCCGCTTACAACCCAGATGACCTGGCTAAAGCTTATGCAATGTGTGTTAAGGATGGACTCCCAGTAGAGAGGGTCGCCAAGTTTTTGTCCATACCCATTACAACTTTGAAAGACAGGGTACATGGCAGAGTTAACATTGACACTGTAAAGAGTGGACCCTCCCCATTATTCTCAGCTGAGCAGGAAGCATACTTAAGCCAGCATCTCATTACCATGGCTGAAATTGGCTATGGTTACTCGAGACAAGAGGCCATTAATCTTGCTTCAGATTATGTTGTTCATTTAAAAATTAAGAATCCTGGCCATAGATTTAGTCTCTCTTGGTTGTATGGTTTTTTGGATCGCTGGCCTGACCTTAGGGTGAAAAAACCACGTGCGCTGGAAATAGCAAGAGCCAAAAGTGCAACCAGGCCTGTTATTGAGCGATATTTCCAGGAGCTAGACAGAATCCTTACTAAATTCCACCTTAAAGATAAACCTGCTAGGTTGTACAACCTAGATGAAAAAGGTCTCAGTACGGATCATAAACCACCAAAAATCATTACTGGCAAACATTACAAAACACAGGCAGTGACATGTGGCAAATCAAAAACTGTAACTGTAATTGGTGGCGGAATTGGGGTTGGTATCCAAATACCCCCCTTTTTAATTTTTCCGGGTATGAGAATGTTGCCTGCTCTCCTTGAAGGTAGTTCTCCTGGTGCATCTGGGACCGTTTCTAAATCTGGATGGTCAAACACAGATGTTTTTTGTGAATACATGAAGAACCATCTGGAACCACTTCTTCCAGCACGTGATGCGGATAACCCTGTTCTAGTTCTCTATGATGGGCACAAGAGGCATGTGTCGCTTGGTCTTATTGATTGGGCAAAAGAGAATCATATTAATATTCTCTTTGTTTTACCAGCCCACTGTAGCCACTTGCTGCAGCCAATGGATGTATCATGTTATGGTCCATTCGAAAATGCATGGAATTCTGCCTGTCATCAGCATCTAAGAGCTTCTGGTGGAAATGTTATCACCAGATATGATGTTTGCAAGATTGCCTGCAAGGTGTATGCCTCCACTCTCTCAGTCGGAAACATTCAATCTGCATTTAAACGTTGTGGTATTTTTCCATTTGATGCCACTGTTGTCTTTGATAGCCTTATTGCACCGTCACTCTCCTTTGCCCCAGCTGATTTAGCAGAGAAGAGTGCTCCTTCTGTTGTTGATTGTGCTTCTAATGTTGCAGATGGTAACAATCAGTTTGTGGTAGAATCATCTTCTAGTGATGCTGCTGTGAAATTCCTGGAAAAAAGGGGTGGGGAACTCTTAAAAAATGTTTGTGCAGCCAAAGCGCGCAAAACACTCAGCAAAGTTGTGAGTGGTAAGCCAATTACTGAGGATGATGTCTTTGACAAAGTTAAGGAACGTGTGCAATAACAAACAAAACCAGCAAAACAAAAGTCAAACTCACTCGGTAGAAAACCTGTAAAAAAGCCCAAACCCAAACCTCAAGTTGTCTATCAAGCTGAAACATCAGACTCAGAAATGGAGGTTGATGATACTGAAAAATGTTGTTATTGATCAATAAATACATGAAATACATTCATTTTGTTTATTTGTTCCATAAAAAATATTTTAATTCCTGCTTGATATTTTTTTAACGACCCTCTACTATTTCTTCCTAACACCGTCGAAAACTGGTGACGTCATTAACACTTGTGCACGTTTACTACTCGCCATGTTAATTTACATTTCTGAGAACACACAGCAAAAACTAATGGTTTTAATTCTTTAATAAAGGACAGATGAATGGTTTTATAAGATGACTGAATATAAACTAAAAATATTTATATCATGAACAACCTTTTTTTAAAAGCTTCTTATACCGTCGAAATCTAGGAACGCGGGGATATATCCAAACGGTAGGCCGAATTTTAAGGTAAGGTGTGATTGGGTGATTTTAATCTATACACAATATATTAAGTATGTTCTTGCGGCTGCGCTTATGAACATTCCTTTAAGCCATACTTCATATAAATTGACTGGATGTTCAAAAATAAATTTTGTAAACAATTTGGACATGCCAAGTTAAAGGGCACCGTGACAAAATGGCTCGTATACAAACAAAAACAAAGAACAACACAAAAACACGTAGAGCAATCATTTAATTTAATGTGTTAATGTGACAATTGTAACATTGTCATTAAATCTTAAAGTTTATATTGTATCGTTTAAAATGATTTAAAAAAAGGTATAATCCACATCCTCTGCCGTCATCAATTTATTTTTAAGCCTTTTGATACAATTTGTTTTTCACATAATTATAACTATTTTATGAAAGGTTCTGGTCAGAAAAACGATAAACAAATCCCAAACTCACAAACTTGTCATGGTCGACCTTTGACGTTTAATAACTGCATTTTCAATGCTACAGTTTAGGTGGCATACACAATGCCGGAAATAACATAATCTCTTACAACTGCATGAAAAGCGTTAGCTTCAAATACCTTGATTCAAAATGTTTTAAGATCAGTTCTGTGCGTAGGAAATCTTTAAAAAGCTACTTAGGAATACATTATTAGTCCCCTACCGGAGTTCACACCTGAGGGGACTATATGTTTACCCTCCGTCCGTCCGTCCGTCCGTCCGTCCGTCCATCTGTCTGTCTGTCTGTCTGTCAGTATGTCTGTCAGTCTCTCAGTCTGTCAGTCTGTCCGCTAAAAATCTGGATACTTTGATTACATAAAAACTATTAAAGATAGGTGCACGAAACTTGGTACGTACAAAATGTAAATAAGTAGCAATGTGTACAATATGTACGCGCAATATTTGGGTCGCTACCTTGAAGGTCTAGGTCACATCATGACCTTGAAGTAAAATTGTGTCCGCCCCATAACTTTGTTATTTAAAGTCGGATTTTACAAATATTTCACAGAAATAATAACCATATTGAGATGACGTGTCACCCATAACATTTGGGTCGCTACCTTGAAGATCAAGGTCAAAGCATGACCTTGCAGCAAAATCATGTCTAGCCCATAACTGTTATTTGAAGTCGGATTTTACAAATATTTCACAGAAATGACCACCATAAAGAGACGACGCGCGCGAACAATAATTATAGTAGTCGCGCAATATGGAGCCATTCAGTCAAATGTTTATATTTGTTATGTAAACATTATGTAATCATTGATAGATAATTTAAGAGTATCAAAGAATGCTGTGTTCTGTTTAAAATAGAATATTAGGGATTTAAAGGTCAAACTATTTTTCTTTTCTGTTCTAACTGTTCTTTATATATGTAAAACAAATAAACATTTGTAATATTTATTTGCAATTAATCATGATCAAACTGCATAAACCATTTCAGACATTTTGATCATTTTTATTTTTATATAGGACAATGTAATTTATAAAGGAACAACACATTAATATTTAAAATGTTAACATGTTTGCTTTTGTAATGTTTATGTTCCCTAAATACCTAATGCTTTTCCCAGTATTTCACCTTTTTGGTTCGTTAAACCTTCATCAGGTGGATGACATTGGAGTTTTTCAGGGTTCTGTCTTACTTGCTTCTTTGCCTTGGAAATGTAATCTTCGTTTGTGTGTTTTCGTTTCTGCTTTGTTAAACCTTCATCAGGTGGATGACAATGGACTTTCTCAGTGTTCTGGTTTACTTGCTTCTTTGCTTTGGAAATGTCAACTTCGATTGTGTGTGACGGGAAGTGGACATTTTGAGGTTACAGTTAAGATAGTTTTCAAAGTTAATGAGTTCCTTTTATGGCTCCGTGCAAATTGTCGTTCTCTGGGGTGCCTATTAGGGGGCTTTTCGTGATCTAAAGTCTACCTCGATTTCTCGTGCATCGGGGTTAACCAGACCCCAGCAACTTGACCTCCCCCCTAGATCAGTCCCTAGATTAACATTGAGTAAAAAAAACCTGAAACCCCAACCTCCGGTAAAAAAATATAGGTTTTTGATTTTTCCATCACGAAACGGCCCAATGTACCTTAGTTAGGGTTAAGGGCTAGGGTTAGGGTTTAGGGTTAGGGTTAAATAGCTTGACTACAATCAATATTTTAAGTTGACTCGGAGATGAAAAGGTAACGCATCTGCTTTGGGTGCGTGATGTCCCGGGTTCAATTACCGGCTCCGACACGGGCTTGTGTTTGATTTTTTTGTTTTGTTGTTGTTGTGTGTATACTTTTTGTCCAAAGCATATTATTTGTCACAGAATTTTGCAATTTATTTTGCAATGTTAAATAATACGATTTGTGACCGATTATAAGGGTATAAAGATACAAAACTAGCATCTTTAACAATCTATCCTGTGACAAACAATTACTTCGATTGTGGACCACCTCTAAGTTATCTTCCTCTAAGCTATTTGTAAGTTATCTATACTAAAATATGCAATCGAATAATCGATAGATTTCCCAAACCGCCTACCTAAGTACGTCGTCTTTTTGTAGTTTGGAGCTCAATCCCTCGAGGGTGTGAGTTGGATTCCTGGGTCGGACCAAACGTTTTCTGTATTTTCTTCAGACTTGTAAGAATAGAAAAAACGTGGTTCTGTGTGTTAGAAAGGCCATATGAAGCTTTGCGAACAATAACTATTTTTAACTCACACATATATTCCATACACATTAAAGAGATAATGTCTTTTAGTCAGGTATACCGATTACAGTCCACATATGCTATTCTAAGCATAGGCATTTATAGACAGAAATGCAATGATACACAGTGATATACATGCATAAATGACAAGTACACTTACACCCACTCCTAACGCAACAAAATATACAGTTCTCGAAAACCGATCAAGATATTGATTTGTTATTTGGTACTGTTTATCCCACAGTTGTTCACTACACATGTACGTTAAAATCATTCAGCCGTGACGGCCAATGGCCAATTTGCACGTGCACATACGGGTAAGTCAGTAAGCCAGGTTCGTCCATTATTTGCAATTTTTTATTTTGCACCTACGTTTATATTATTTTGTTTGTTACTTCTTCGAATCAGCCGATTTCAATAAATTTTTACATGGATACCTAATTATGGTTCTTTCAAAAGTACTCTAATTTTCAAATCAATAGATTTTCTGGATACTGAGATATAATTTTTTTAAGTCGTGTTGCGTTAGGAGTGGGTGTAAGTGTAACTGCTATCTTTATAATTTAGACAGCCTTTGGTGTCTTTGAAGACACGCGTGTGCTTCCTTCCAGAACAAGCATTATCCACAATATTATTCAGAGAGATAATACAACATTAACAACTGAATATATCTGATGAGTTATACAACAGGAAACCTACTATACATGTATACTTACCAGATGTTTTCATGCAAAAGGTAATAACAACATTTTAGTGCATGCTCTATACACGTATACTGGTTTAATTAAAGAAATGTTAATTTAACAAATATATAAAGAAAAACTCACATAATATTGCCAATTCCGTCAGCCAAAACAAATGCTAGAGAACGTGTTATTGGCAGCAAAAACACTGCCTTTCAACTTGGAAAACACCTCTAGGCAATTTCTTCAAACTCCTCTTCCTCATGTACGTTTTTGTTGTTTTTGATAGCCGCATTATAAGTGTAAAATCATAGGCCACATTCGCACCTGCTAATTGTACGCCTTATTTATTAAATGGACCAGACTCTGTTTTAAATTAGGATTGAAATTAAAAACAGGTTCAAGGATGGCATTAATAAGAGACAAATAGAAGATCGCTGTATATTACTTATTTAGTTTTACATTACCGTCCATGTGCACACAGGGTACGATATGCTTTATTTTTTTGACTTGTAGGATTATTAAACTGATGAAAGGGAAAGCCCTCAGGAAGCATAGCCTGCACGCGAAAACAGCAGCCTCGGTTTTATTGAAGCTGTTCATCAGTGGTAATGAATGATGCCACACCACTGACGTCCCCTAGCGCATGAGCAGAACTCCATTTTCAAATGTAAACAACATACATGTACACTCCATGATCCCTGAGGACCATGTGTTATGTTCACTTGTTTTGCTACAATTTTATAATAAATATTATACTTTCTTTAATACAATGGTGTTAACAACTCAGGACATCTTAAACATAATGTCCGGTCAAAGAATAGGAATGCGCACATCTTTGCGAATTCAAAGCTTACGGAGCAAATTATGAAGTTTAGAGAATTATTACATTTTTAAAATGTGATTGTTTTGGTGTTTCAGCTGTCAACGAAGTGTTGAGAATGTGATGACGTGTGCAATATTCACGTATGTGGCATTGTTTTGGAAGGCAGATCCGTACAAAACATTGAGAATAACTTCTCCAATAAGGATGAGCAAAGACAAGAGAGTTGTATCCCTTGACATAGGCGTATTGTGCCGATATCGAAGAGTGTAAGACGTAGCATTCTGATAAATAATTTGAACGTTGAATAATAATATCATATTTCAACGTGTACTTTACCAACGATTTGATGTGTGTGTGTGTGTGTCTGTGTGTGTGTGTGTGTGTGTTTGTCCGTGCTGGCCTGCTGGAGAGGGTGATTAAACGTATCAATACCAGGTTCTTTGCGCATTAAATTTAGTAGGTTTTCATTGTTACAGTATAAAATACAATACAATAATCACATCAGAATAAACATAATTGTTTCCTAATCAATCCCAACCAGTATCTTTAGAGATTCTCAGAAGGTGAGTTCATATAATATGTCGACAAAATGACGTCAAGTAAAATTTGAGGTCATTTTAGCTATATGCAACTTGTGTTTACATTGAGCAGGATTATTCTGACCAAAATCTGATTTTGTTAACCTCTGATGAGACAAGGTTTCGTGATTATTGTCATCTGTGTACCACATATGTTAATATATCTGTATACGTACAATATTATGTATATCAAAAGTAGTATTGACATACATGTTTTGATTTGGACACGTCTGTTACTGTAGATGCTATAAAACATTAATTGAAACATAAATTACGCGTATTCCTTTGGGCGTAAGGTCAGTTATATTAACCTTGTCACAACCAATGACGAAATAAACTCTTCCACTGGTTTGATATTTTCTGACCTTTCGGAAAGCTGAAGTACCGCTGCCTTAAATATCCCGAACTTATTAATTCAGGAAATTCCCGCATGTAATCAACGTGCACAGGGCGTAAAATTATCTCCACTGCTCATTCAGCTTTGTAATGAAAACGTCACAGCATAAATAAGTTTGCCCTAGTTTGTAATGATATGTATATTATTGAAACAAGTTTGAGTATCGCAAATTTCATTTTTGTTATTTTTTTCATCTATTCACAGCTTTATTGGATTACGTTATAGAAACTGAAATATCTGTTTGGGGAAGCTAAGAAAAAAGTATTTTGTGTGCATATAACAAACACACATAGTTAAATATAATAAGTGTTTATTGTTTCGACAATGATATATTTATTATGGACATTATCCCTCGGTAATATAAGTCGGCAGAGTGCATGACTGCTGATCCGAGAGTCAGTGTTACTAACCTCACTTGAAGCAGCAAGCTGTTTCCGTAGATAGTGTGCTAAGTCTGGTACAGTTGTCACTACCTCCAAGCTTACATATATAAAGATGCCGAAAGCATTTTTTGCATTGCAGCAGGCTTGCATTACCGTGTTCCCGAACGATGATAAGGTAGACTGACCGTCGTGATATAACCTACGGTATTTCAACAAACGTGGAATATTATTATAATATGTTCCTGAGGCATTTTGAAACTTGATTAAGTAAATCGGAGTAATACGTTTAAAAACTGATTGCAGTGAACAGAAGTATATATGAAAACAGCGACCTCTGAGACACAAAAGATCGACAAGAACATTTAACTGACATAGTAAATACAAATACACCAACACAAGGGCAAACACTACGAAGCTACGTGCTTACCGACTAAGCTAGGAGCGGACAAAAACGACTAGTTCTCTTTTACAATCAAACGAGTACACGCTATTATAAAGTAATGTTAACAATTTATAACATCACTTTAATAAATATTGTAATAATTATATTGACGAACATCATCATATATCTAAATTGCTTTCTTGGAAGCCGGCGTGGCCTAGAACAATGTGTCGCTCAATTAGTTTTCTTCTAGCCATTTATTTTGTATTTTGACATTGTACTAACGTTGCTGTTTCATCTGTATTTTAGACAACCAATGCAAGGGGTTTCTAAGCGTCTCAAACTTACCAACGGATAGCCTGACAATTTGTCGTATATCATGACATATGGTTGTATGCTCAGACGACTTAATTTGTTTACATGCTATCTTTTATTCCCACTAATAGCTGCATCAAATAAGATATTTTGTATCAATTTGCATTTTACTGACGGTTCTTGTATACCCCCATTTGTGCAATTTATATTAAAATCGTAGTCGGAGAATAATGTCTATTACACATTATTCTTGGATCACTGCTATTTATATTATAAATCTGCGTTCAGTTTTAGAGATTCCATGTCTGTATCTTTGACCAGAATTGTTAACATCGTATTTTTACCATACGCAAGCAGAGAAATGCAATACTTAAAACTATCAAATTTAGTTATTGATGCATGTGGAAATAGTTTAGAAAACAACAACACCCGACTTTGATAGTAAGTGTGGCCGATACTCTCAGTTGTCTAGGTGGTTCAAAGGTAACTCATCAGACTGCGGTGCCAGAGTTTCCAGGTTCGATTCCCTGCTCTGGCAAGATTGCTTGTATTTGTTGTTTTGTATTTTTTGAAGTTGTGTGTTTAATTGTGTAGTCCAACAAAATTATTTGTCTAAAATTTGCAATACCATACCGTCATTCGAGCAAAATCAAACATTTTGCTACTCTATGATATAATGAATGCACATATTTATTCACACACGCTGGGAGCTTACTCCATTTGCACCAATACACAAAACAAAAAGCATCTATGCACGACTCTAGCACTTATCGCGCAATTGCTATTGCTATTGCAACTATATTAACAAGATCTGCAGCAATATTTTGTACAAAAAAGATTGAGGCTTTGTGTTTTTAGAAGGTTGAGTTTCACATGCCATTATTACATTTACACCACAAAATGTCTTGGATTGCGAAAAATTACAGGTTTAACAAACATATTACTTGATCTACATTTTCGGTATTGTAAGCATTATGAAAGTCTAATCTATCATATATAAAAGCATTTCTAAGGAAGATTCTTTAAGTGCCTGACAACTGCCCATCAAATGCAAATTTAGGCCTGGTTTTGTTCCTGCTTTTATGTAACCGCAGTTATGATAAAACGATTATGCATGAACAAGAGATAACGTTTTCTCTCAAGTGACAGTATCGTTTTGTTATCAATTGAATACAAGCTGGCGTAACGATAAAAAATATAACATATCGGTCTGGAATATAAATTGTCAAAAGGATGAATATATTTGTATTGCATAAAAATGCTTTTTATACCTAGACATTATATGTACGAGTATATAGCAGCTGTTTATCAGTCTGTTTATGCGCGAACATTTTGCACGTGAGTTGACCGTTTGTTTTGGGATGCGTCTGAATCATAGACGCTTATTTACAAATTCTTAATTTTTGTACAGGACTTGTTTATAATTATACAGATACTGTGAACGAATTAAAAATCTGCACATATCTTTCTGTAAACGTGTTGCTTGCCTAAATAGAAATGTTGCATATCTTTTCGCGTTAAGAGAGTGTGGCTAGACTTGCCAAGTATTGGCTTGAAATGTCAACGCTGACAGATGACAGATACCCAAACAATGTTATAAAATGCTAAAAAGCTTCGATGATTCGCAAAGAAACATGTGGGCAACAGATGTCAAAAATATGCTGTATAAACACAGAATCGGCTACGCTTGGCTTTTTCAAGAGGTAGGAAATTGTAAAATGTTTTGATATTTTTTTAAAACTATACTTAAAGATGTACAAAAGCTGCAGAGTGATATAAAATGCCAGCTACTACATTTTTATTCATATGCAGGAGCCAGGACGTTACATATCTATGAACCTAAAGATTCATTATAAAAATGGTTTTGAACTTTCGAACATCGAGACCCAATCTTAAAATATAAACAGGACGCCATCGAAACATAGACAGAGACTCAAGATTCTGCATATTTCGTCTTGTCCATAGTGTTTACACAATAGAGGATGCATTTTATTTCTAGATGCTCTGTCCACTCTATCATGACAAAAGAGAGCGTTACTTGAACGATATGATTATGGCGTGTGTTTTATAGAATTATGTGGACGAAAAGTGATAGAGACATATCAATGTAGCCACATATATTTATGAAGCCTAAATAATTATATAGAGAAAACTATTCAAACAGAAAATAAGTAACAATATTAAAATATAGTAAATTAAGTTACACATATAATATAAGATCCTAGTAACAAAACCGTACGATTACATGCCTTACTGATATTGTGCATTTTATTATGTACTATAAATTACAACATGATATACATATAATATATGAGTATTGTGCATGATTATTCACTATAATATCAATCGTTGTATATGTTGCTTATAATAAACTGTAGATAATAGTGTGCATATATACATTGCCTATTATATGAGATCTTATAAATTTCGCAATATTTATTTGCACTGCGTGTATAAAAATGATTATTATTCCAAAATAAATGGGGTTTTTATTACTTATCATTGAATGTATATTGAAATATAAGATATAAGATATGTTTATAATTTGTCAAACTATATATTATATATTGTGTAACATGAATATAAACTGCAATGACGCATTAATTCACCAACATGCTTGATAAATTTAACTTTTGGCTGGAGGCCTTTGACTGCAATACATTTTGTTGTTGTTGTTGTTTTTCGTTAATAGTTGTTAAATTATATTTTATAACTCTAATTTAGGCTTTCTACTGTATTTTATAACTCAAACGCGAACGTTTTATTGACATATACCAACTCGTAGGTGATTCAGTCAAATCAGTTCGTTTTATCGCCCAAAGAATACTTACGACTAGGTAAAGACGAGTAAATAGCCACACGCGCTACTGGACTGGACATCGTATGTTTGATAATTGGCCATGGTTCAGAGGTCGGAAAGAGTTCAGAGCCGCCATGTACACAATAGTACTCACTCTTTGCCCAGCACTTGTTTTCTCAAAAACAAATTCGAATATCTAAGGAACAACTGACACTGATTGGTGTGTTGTCAACGTTAAGGACAGTTCTTGTGGTTCGCAAAATAATGTTCTAATTAATTACCCATGTGCAGCAATATATACTCAAAAGAAAAAGTTTAGTCAGTATTTGTTTATGCCTCGCAAATTGGCAATATAACATATATCACTGTTGAACTTCATACACTTCCGGGTTTATACTTAGCTGCTTGTTTTTAACTCTATAATCGTTTTACCATATCGGCCAATATTCGAAAATGCGCAAGATGCACGTGCTTGGGTATGCCAAATAGTCATTTTGTCATACATTGTGTATTATCGATAGTTTATTGTGGTCAGTTATATAAACCGGTGTAAAATCAGAGTGGCATAACATAGGGCGCCGTCCTGGTGTGTCTATAAATGAATGAAATATCGCGTTGAGATTGCTGAAAGGAGGTTCAGGTGCTTATGACGTCGCACGTCGTTTTGGTTGAAATGAACGGACAATTTATCGTCTGCAACAACGTGTACTACAGCCAGACAGCATTAATGATCCGCCACGGTAAGGGCGACCGCGCATAACAACGTTACGAAAATATAGATACATGATGATGTTATCACACTGTCACCGCTTCATACCGGCGACAATTTTTTGCAGCGTCTCAGACAGGCTACGCAAACCAGAATCTCTGTTTATACTGACAGGAACAGACTCAGGGCCGCTAGGCTACGATCTCAACGACCATACATATGTGTTCCCCTTACGCAACGTCACAGAGTCGCACGCTCGGATTGGTTGCGTCAACACAACCGTTGGGTAAGTCTTAACATTAACACGTTCGAAAGGCCTTCCAAATCATCAGATATTTCACCTATAGAGCACATATGTGACCACCTTGGTCGTAGATTGCGGTAGCGGAATGATGTCAACAACGTTAATGACCTCGAACATGTCTTGCACGAGTAATTGGCATACACACCCTTACACGTCATCAGACGACTCATAAACAGTATGAGGCGACGTTTTTTCGCTGTTATTCAGGCAGGAGGCGCACACACGAGATACTGACATTTTTCGCGAATTTTGACTTTTACACATATGTAAAGTATTGACGAAATATCCATAATAAATGACGTATGTTTTTGTTGAAATTGTTAATAATATGTATTGGATATTAAATGAACTTTATAATGAGTATCTACGTTGCAATTTACAACAAGTGTAATAGAAATAAACCAAGAAGTTCGTGAACTGACCATACTTTATCCTCTAAGTAATATATGAACGTAACAGAATCAAATAATTCGACATTTGAAAATGAAACACGGGACCGTTTTTGGCCGTTTGAGTTGTCTTAATGTCAGCAAAATGAATAGGTTCAGGATACCATAAACACTTTACTATTTCCAAAAGGGCGTGAACATAGACCTTTATGTTCTACTATGTTGTTCAAACATGTTCCCATTGAAATATTATTGTAACTTTGTTTTGTCTGTATATCGCAATCAATGTTTTATACATTTACTCGTCAACCTTGTCAAACGTGAATATTTTAAACGCCCACCATACCTACCACCGCTCCCCATGTTTTAGAATTGAAACGTTAGCATTGACAGGTCATTGCCGTTTCCCCACGTCTAATTCTAGTATCCATTTGTCAGATTTGTTATCTCTTAGCAATTTACATTGACATTTTTAATATGGATGAAACTACTTTCGTCTAATGTGTCTGATACCGTTATTAGAAGCCGAACTAAAGAATGCGGTGCTTCGTAATTACAAGTTACCTCGTTTGTTCTTTGTGTTATTGCCAATGAATTACCTTCTTATGTCCAAACGAATCAGATATAAGGCTTGAGTGACGAAACAGTATGTTCAGCTTTTGTTGGAGTCCTAGATTCGTGCACATTGGAAACACACAAACCTTGTATAGCTTTATTGTGTAAATGTATTAAAGCAATTATTCTGAAACTACATTTGGCTATAGTAAACACAAACCATAAATCACTTGTGTGCAAGACTGTACATGCAGATCTAAATATAGACTCCTACCTGAGCGTATTAAACACAATGCTTCCGTAGTATGTATTTTTGTATATTGCTTAAAGATGCTAAGTCTGTATCTTTATATCCTTATAATCAGTCACAGATCTTGCAATATGTTAGATATACTAAATACATTAACATTGAACAAGGATTTGCAAACTTGTGTGATAAATAATGTGTTAATGGACAAAAGTAAAAACACAACAACAACAAAACAAAAAATCAAACATAAAAACACTTGCCGGAGCCGGGAATTGATTCCGGGACTTCTTGCACCCAAAGCGGATGCGTTACCACTGCACCACCGAGTCAGCTGAGAGTATCGATTGTTAACAAGCTATTTAACCGTTTCGACGCCATGAGTCGAAACGTAAATGAACATAGCCGACTTTGCGGGCCAGAACTTTTCAACAAATTCATTTTTTCTGTTATTTTTTGACAAGTATGAATAACTAAATTTGGCAGTTTCTCATATTTACGGGAGTAGGCTTCACTGCTTAAATATCGTTAAAGTGTAAGATGTAAACAATTCTAACCTAAAATATACAGGCATAGAATCTTTAAGGTTATATAACTATACTGAAGTGATATTCAAAGTATTAATTAATATGCCGAAGGCACCACCTTAGAATATACTCAAAAAAATTACCAAACATTTGCCGCAACGTTGTGGTTCTGTGGCTGTTCAACTGCAAGATGGCGGTGGCATCGTGCTAAAGGGTTAAACTTTGTTATGATGTAATCGGCAATTATAAAAATACAATAGGCAACTCATCAAAAAGATGTCACGAATGCACAATTGTTTGTTACTTGTAAAATCGTAAAATTTTAAAAACACTTCTTCTACGATTAAAAACTACATATATACTTATTATACTTCGTACAGTTGCTCCACCAGTTCCGATTAAAACATGTATTCCATGTATATATAACTATAACATTGATTTTGTTTATTGTTTGATGGTATGACAGGTGTGTCACCTAAAATAGGCTGCGATTTTCCACCTTAGCATGTGTAGTCTTTTAGTGTACAAGGTGTACAACGTTTTATCATCATGGTCCCTTGAAGAATACTTACAGCTCTCATCTTGATTCTACAAAGAATATAAAAAATAACATTAAATGCGTTTAGTGGAACGGAACACTGAAATATATAATAATGGATTATTTGGTATTGTATTTATTCTTTACAAATATTGAACACAGTCAGCAGTCAGTTTACTACACATGTAAACATAAGTAGTTGGTGCCCATTGAGTTTATAGCACATAGGCATATACGACTTATATAGGACAGTATTTAAAAACAGTTGAATTAATGTATTATGACATTTGCATTTTCAAGATCTGACGTGGAAAGTCTGTATATTAGCCGCTATCGACACATGTGTGCATTACACAAGTTCGTTTACATATTAATTATACAGCATTTGTGGTAACTATAGACATGTCCCTATGCTAATGTGGCAAACCAGCTTTCTGTTTAGATCGGAGTCCAGTGTTCTCTTTGTTCATCATAATGATGGTCCAAAACGCAGTACGATTAAAACGAACATACTGTCCACGAGTTTTCTCATAATTTTAAGTATGTAAATTGAAGATGTATTAGAACAAAAACAACAATTTATATTTTAAAATATGAACAAGAATTGGAGCTGCTCTTCTGTTATGCCACTCATGATAAAACTGTGACATGTCTCAAGAGAGCCATATCTTTATCGGCAATCGGGTTATTGCTAAAGACACCAGTTTGCTGAACTTCAAGAAAGAACTGATAGACATACACATAAATGTCCACTGTTTCGCATGTTTTAACCGCCATGTACGAGGTTTATAACATCAAATATCAGTCATTTTTTCAACTCAGTAGCTGACACGGAAATACACACGTTCGTGGTTATTTTAAAAACAAAAACAAATATATATATATTCCAGAGCAAACCGCAAAATTTATTACCCTGCCATACATTTTCATGTAAGGTTACGCCAATAAGGAGTATACATATTAGTACGAACTTAACTTACACACCATTATAAATTAACAGTTGAAATAATAAATATTATAGTCAGTAAACCATACGCGTGAGATTTAATTTATAAACTGCATATGCGCTATTGATGCTCAGAATATATAATTATGTAAAAACTCAAAAGAGCTATAAAATAAATTGAAGAATGTTCAAAGAAAAAATGTTGTAAACAATGTAGACATGTCACGTTTAAGGGCACCGTGACAAACTGGCCCGTACAAAAACAAATAAATAGAGCAGCACAAAACGCGCAGAATAATTAGACGTTACCGGCATTCAGAATGTTTTGTAGATTTAAATGAACACATTTAAACTGTGTGTGTTCGTTTAACTTCGAGTTGCATTTCATCATCATAAAAATGGATATTTCCTGAAAGAAGTGTAGTTTCCTCCTAGGTGTTATTTATGAGTCAAGAATTGTAATATTATAGTTTACCTGACGATTTCATACATAGGCGTTATTTTATTTACCATTCCATTTATTTACCAATCATTGAATGCTTATTTTAAGTGTATTCAAATTGCAGTATTAACTATTTTGTGAAATAAACGCGAATTCACTGTTATACATTTTGCCACAAGTGGCCTCCTTGACATGAAATCTAACACTATTTTTTGGCAGCAAAACACATTTTTATACGACATACATAGTATCTGTAACATATAATCTTCTTAAAAATTGTCCTGTATTTGTTGTTTATGTATTAAGCCACTTTTTCATGAAAAATTCTAGCTCAAGACTTACGCATTTAGATTTTTCAAAATCACCTCTGAAAGTATAAGTTCGTAACAGTATCATATATGCTTAATTCCCACATCTATTCAGTGTGTCTATGTGGCTCATTGGTTTAGTGGCCGTCTCGTTTTGTAAAGAGCCAGATTTCAATCAGACAATCATTTTTAAATTTGCTTTTATTACTTTCTTGCATATGTATAAAGAAAAACAAAATTCCATTAACAGCATCTCGAAGCAAAGTGGTTTTAGCTCAGATCTCGCAGCAAGCAGCTTTAACTGAAAGGTGATTGTTAAAACTCATTTAAAATTAATTAATTATGCAATATGTTGTATAAGCGATTTTACGGCGGCAAATCAGCTATCTGTCTAGATTTTATAAGGCTTAATTTAAATACAATGTAATTTTATGTGTCCATAAACCGACTCGACCTAAACATGAGCCTTATGTCACACGAAAATAATGTACTTTACATATTCACGTTGATCTATACAGATAGACGTTAACCATATATTACATAAGGCGATATATTTTATCATTATTTCTTTCTCAAAACAGTGTGCTATGCACTATTAATTCTGGGTCACTCAATGTAGTATGTCGGTCTCATAAAACGCACCCATATAAGAAGCTGTATTCAATATGCATTTCGACAAAAATGTTGAATTTGATATCATAAGTCAGACACATACGTATTTGCTTAATTATATGTTAAGTTGATGGTTTGTTCACAATTTTGATAAAATGTCAAGCCGTCCTACTTGAATGGACCCTTCGCAATCGTTGCGGTAACATCTAGCACATTCTTGCAAAGTAATTCATCCTCAGTTTGATTAAAAAAAGAAAAACACACACCATATTGGAGTTATTACTAACAACAGTTAAACGTGATTTCACAGTAAAGCTGTAAGGTAAAGCGGCCGAATTCTAGAATAACTTGTTCGTGAGTAGAAATACCTTTAGTCAAACTACATTTTCCATGATCTCCATAGACATTTACACAGTGACAACACAGCAATATAATTATGTGCTCTTATTTATGTCTAACATCTGGATTAGGACATAATGAATGGAACGTCAGGACCATATTGTATCTGTCGGCTACATCACTATCTTTCAAGACATCAACTCAGTCGGTAATGTATTGACAATCTAGAGGTAAGTGGATCGCTGATAAAAAACCAGTAATCATATTGTCTAATAAATATATCAACGGTCGAGGTAATGGCGTCTAAGAGAACATTTGGACCAAACAGAACTAAGATTAAACATTTAAGCAGATACAAAAAAACCATATGCTCTTACCAACAAACGCACGCACGCAGAAATGTTTGGGTGCAATTAATGAAAATGCAAACTGACTACCCTCAGATTTTTGCTCATCATATATAAATATATTAAGCATTGTAATATGTTCTTTCTGATTTATAATAATAACTACCGAAAGTGGTAAAACATACTTACTAGAGTTTGTGAACTACTTTTTCGGCTTTGAATTCTCACACCCCTTTTCTGTTATACCAACATTAATTAAAGAGGCACATTTTCTAGGCATGTTTAGTACATCCTTTTGTGCATGGTTTGGCAATACAATGCCAAATACACATGTGTGTTCTGTACTACAAAACAAAAACAAAATTACAAACATATACCTGTCGTTCAATTTTATTTAACATTGTTCTTTGAATAAAAACGCATTCCTATTATAGGACGTTTTAGTCTTGTGAATTGCCCTCGCCAGTTTCTGATGGGCGCATCCATTGTTGATTTGAAATCACGCATGGTTTCCGATCTTATCGCATATCGTAGAGCCACATGGTTGGTACCCATACCTAGTTTACGCTGGTATTCGGAATGACGCGGAATACCGAAAATGTACGAGATGAGGCGTGATAAGCCGAAGTTTATTAGAGTGGAAAATCGTTAAGCACAACGTCCACTGGTCTGAGTTTTCTTAATGTCAGCAAAATTAATAGATTCAGGATACCAAAAGACTTTATGATTTCCAAACGGGCGTGAGCAATGACCTTTATGTACTAATATGTTGTCTAATATGTTCCCATATTTATTTTAAGTTACTTTATATTGCAAAATGTGTTTTTCAGCGGTGTGGCATCATTCATTACCACTGATAAACAGCTTTAATGAAACCGAGGCTGCTGTTGTCTCGTGCATGCTATGCATCCTGAGGTCTTTCCCTTTCATCAGTTTAATTATACGTATATTTACCCTGTCAAAAGTCAACTCTACACGCCCACCAACCAAACCTACCACCAAATCTACCACCGTTTCCCATGTTTTAGAATTGAAACGTTAGCATTGGCAGGTCATTGCCTTTTTCCACGTCTCATTCTAGTATTCATTTGTCAGATATGTTATCTCTTAGCAATTTACATGGACATTTAAATATGGATGAAACTATTTTCATATAATATGTCTGATACCGTTATTTGAATCCGAACTAAAGAATGCGATGCTTCGTAATTACAAGTTACCCCGTTTGTTCTTTGTGTTATTGCCAATGGATTATGTCCAAACGAATCAGATATAAGGCTTGAGTGACGAAAGATAATAATGTTCAACTTATTTTGGAGTCCTACATTCGTGCACATTGGAAACCAGAAACCTCTTATAGCTATATTTGAATGTTAGGTGTTAATGTGTTAAAGCAGTTATTCTGTACCTATAAAAGGCTATTGTAAAAACAAAGTAATAAAAGCAATTTTAAGTCAATAAACAAAACGCTGTTAGTGTTAGCTCGGTGCAATGTATCACTTACACTCAACAAATCCCTGTTATTAATCATATAAAATAGGTGTCAATGTTAGCGTACAATCATTTTGCGGGTTTTTGGTCGACTTGTCTTCTGCGTCACGCCGGATTCGCTATCTGGCCAACTACTATTATTTCGTTGAAATCTCTTTCTCCACATCTTAAACTGCTAGAAACATTTCTCACCTTTTACATGAAATATTTAGTAACACTTAACTAAAGAATTGGAGCTTTAGACACTTTAAAACATTATACGGATCAAAGACTTATGGGCTGACTGTTCTGGGACAAAGGTGGTAAGCCAGACCTTGTGGGAAAATAGAGGTAGGTACTGTGACAAGTATTTTCACTGACTGAAGATGAGCTAAGCAAAGGTTGTGAACATATTTCTAACATTAAACATAATTTTCAAGCAAGTCGCAAGTTATAAATTTGGGTAACTGACAAAGGCGTTGTTTTTATGGAGACTCATGACGGCAATTCAAGATCTGAGATAGAAAGTCTTAATATTTGCCGCTGGAGACTCATGAGACTCATGACGGCAATTCAAGATCTGAGCTAGAAAGTCTTCATATTTACCGCCATCCAGCTTCCTGTTTAGTTTGGAGTCCAGAGCTATCTTTGTACATCATGATGATGGTCCAAAACGCAGTACAGCTGAAACGAAAATACTGTCCACCATCCCTTTAAAGCTTTTACGTCTGTAAATTGCGGTTGTATTAAAACAAAACAAAATTCATATTTTAAAACATGTAGATCTACTAGAATTCAAGCAGCTCTTTTGTTGTGTCACTCGTGATAAAACTGTGACATGTCTCAAGCGAATCCTATCAGTATCGGCAATCATGATATTGCTAAATGTGCCAGTTTGCTTAGCCCTGGTCTTGCCTACTTCAAGAAAGAACTGATAGACAAAAAAAGGAAATGTAAAGGTTTTTTACAGTTTAGGGTTTATTCACATAAATATCCATTGTTCTGAACGTTTAAGCCGCCATGTACGAATATTATAATATCAAATATCAGTAATGTATCCACCTTAGTTAATAGCTGACAAGGAAATACACACGTTCGAGGTTAATTTATTTCCTACTATATTATGATGAAACACAAACATATACTATTTATACTATATATATTTGCAGAACACATCGCAACATTCATTACAATAACATACATTTTCATGTAATGTTATGCCATTAAGGAGTAATCCTATTAGTACGTTAGAACATATTTATACACTGTATATGCGCCATTGATGGTCAGAAGATATATGCAGAAACTGAAAAGAGGTATTTAATAAAGAGATGTTAAAACAAGACATGTTTTAAACAATGTAGACAGATCAAGGTTAAGGGCACCATGATAAAATGGCCCATACAAAAGTAAACAAATAACACATAAAGTAAACGCATTACAATAAGACGTAACCGACATTCAGAATAAACTATTTTTTGTGTGTTTGTTGATTTAAACTCCCAATGAAAGTCATTGACCGTACCAAGGCGGTAACTCAACATTTCTTGGAGAATTCGTTTAAGAAAATATCAATAAAAATAAAAAAAAAATGAAAAAAAAATATTCCGAAAAACACAAAAATATGGTTTGTCTAAATGTCTGTTGCGTCATGATGTTGTAAGAGTTTTTGTGTCGTTCCTTGTGTTAGTTTTTGTACGGACCATTTTGTCATGGTACCCTTAAACATGATATATCTACATTGTTTACAACATTCTTTGTTTGAACATCTCTTCAATTTATATTGAATTTTCAATATGTATTTTTTATTTTAGACTTAAATGAACACATTTTAACTTGTGTATTCGTTCGAGTTTGAGTTGCATGTCATCATCACTATAACCGATATGTCCTAAGAGTCGTGTAGTGTCCACGTGTTTTTCTGAGTCAAGAATTGTAAAGATATTGTTTATTTAAGGATTTGATACATAAGCGTTAGTTTACTTACACTTCCATTTAATTACCAACCATTAAAAGTAAAAATGTTTATTTTAAATGTATCCAAAATTCAGTGTTACATTTTGTAACTATTTAGTGAAATATACGCGAGTTTACTGTTCTACATTTTGCCACAAGGGGCCTCCTTGACATGAAATGTAACAGTGTTGCGAAGTTACGTAATACAGAATAATCGCTAAACGGATCCAAACCTCTTGTGTATGTATACGCATTCTAAATTACGCCACATTAAAGTCAGATTTGTCATGCTTTCAACAAATACAATAGCTTACTATTACGTAAATCAATCAAGATTTGTCACTATGTACGTTGTAGCAGCCTTGTTCGAAAATATTTCGGAGATGCTTGCAGACGTTTATTTTATTTACTGGCGGAATAATACATTTTAATCGACAAAAATTGTATCTGTAAATATAAACTTCTTCAAAAGTGTCATTTATTTCTTGTTCATGTATTTAGTCATTTTGTCCATGTACAATTCTACCCCGAGGCTAACGCACTACGATTTTTCTAAATCACCTCAACAAAGAATGTGTCCGAAGCGGTATTATACAAGCTTAATTTCCACTTCTCTTCGGCGTGTCTGTGTGGCTCATTGGTTCAGTGCCCGTCTCATTTTGTAAAAGGCCTGCCTTCAATCAGAAAACACTTTAAAAAGTTGTTTTTATCTCACCTGAGCACAAAGTGCTCAGGGTGAGCTATTGTGACCGGCCTTTGTCCGTCGTCCGTCGTCGTCCGTCGTGCGTCGTCCGTAAACTTTTTTACTTTAACATCTTCTCCTCTGAAACCGCTCATTGGATTTTGACCAAACTTCACAGGAATGATCCCTGGGTGGTCCCCTACCAAAGTTGTTCAAATGATTCTGATTGGTTGCAAGAGTATGTCATGGGGTCAAAAAGTAGGTTTTCAAAATGCAATTTTCAAAAATCTTCTTGTCTGAAACTACAAGGCCCAGAGCTTTCATATTTGGTATATAGCATCATCTAGGGGTCCTCTACCAAAGTTGTTCAAATTATGCCCCTGGGGTCAAAATTGACCCCGCCCCGGGGGTCACAATTTTAC
>Ga0224511_10000082_pt1 | contig 29883 bp, 22 predicted proteins | sample SF_May12_sed_USG_2_FD_169988 | JGI IMG/M metagenome (GOLD analysis project Ga0224511, IMG submission 169988) | Sediment microbial communities from San Francisco Bay, California, United States - SF_May12_sed_USGS_8_1 | ecosystem: Environmental > Aquatic > Marine > Sediment | place: USA...
TGGTGTATCCGCTTTTATATACGTTATGCCCCTTTCATTTATGGCAACAACTATCATGAAAACATTTCACAAACTTTTAAAGTTTAGGATCATCTTGGCTCAACTAGTCCATTGGACTGTGAACTGAAATAACATACACTCTATCCTTTTGCAGATGAATTAACCTTTGATGAGTTTTGTGGCATATGTGAAAAAGAACCTACTACCAATGATGATGATCTCATGAAGGCATTCAAAAAAATTGATGTGAATGGGGATGGATTTATCTCACACGCTGAACTTAAAAAAGTCATGACCACGGTAAGTCATCATCCCTGTGATAAAACAGGACCAGGTACTTCACAAGGAAACCACACTTGTGTGTAAATTGATTTGAAGGGAGAGATAGATCGCACAAGCACCACCCTCACTGCTTCACCAGGGGTCGCCTCGAACGGCAAGGTATGGTTGTGATACATTTGTAAAAATCTACATATTGCCCGATCTCTTGAACAACGGGGTTACAATAAAATGAGTATATGTGATTACTATATATAGATATTCGATATATAATAATGCATAGTGTGTGTCTGTGGGGCCAGAGTAGCTGGGTTGGTAAAGGTTGCAATCTATGGAACTGGCCTTGGGCATAGTGGGCTTCCAATATGTCAACCCTGCCCAGGCAGCAACTTCATTGCATGGTATAGTCGTAAAAAGTGACTGATACCGGCCCTCACCCTCACCTTTGTGTCTATTGTTTGCTATTCTTGACCACGTAAAGCCTACAGCAATTGATTTTAGAAAGGTGAGAAAATGACAGATGAGGAGGTCGCACAGCTTATAGCCGATGTTGATGAAAATATGGATGGTAAACTCGACTACAAAGAGGTTGGTATATTCTTTTAATTGGGTTATCGAGTAACGCATTTTTTTGCAATTTTCTGATTTCTACTGTACAGCACTTGCAGAGAGTACTTTGTTCAACTTTAATCAAATTTGACAATGAGTTTTCTTTATCTGAACTGCCACTATCGAGCCATAGTGTGCATGACAGTAAAGTTTCACATCCATTAATGAATTCTGACTGAGCGAAGTTAATGAGTTGTTCATCAGGCAGCCGGGATATTCGGTTATTTGCGCCTGGAGTTGCGCATGCTTATCCATTATTTATTATCATGGATACGTATTATAGATTCTGTCTGGTCAGCTGCCCATTGGTGTCTGCTAGAGAGTCTGCATACAATCTCTCTGACAGCCCCACGGCGATTTACGCGTACTTATCCACTTCACGTATATACACACCTCATACTCACAATTACTGTCTACAGTTCAGTAAGATGGTGTTAAACACATCCAAACAGTGCAAGGAGAAAGCGATGAGGCGTATGGCGAGGCATGGTCGTGGAGATAAAGAGTCAAGTAAATTGCAGAGAACGCGAGACAAAACACCGGAAAGACAGGACGAGGAGAAAAAGTCACTCAAATCTCCTCGTGTTTCACCACGACTACCTAAAGGTGAAGGACGTCTGTCTTCTATAACAATGAAAAATGTGCATATGCATGTATGGTGTTAACGGTTGTAGTCTGTATTTTACACACTTGCAAAAAATGCAGTTATGAAAAAATTTCATGAGTGTGATAGCAATGATACCGTGTCTCAGAGACTCGTGTCTCAGAGACTCAGCCGGTGTAAGAGCAATAAGGATAATCTGTTTCTTGAAAAGTTTCTATCTCATTGTAGGTGCTACAAAGAAGGATGAGAAACGAGGTAAGTTCTGCTCCGTAAATATCTTTGTTGTTCCATTAAGCAAACTGCCTAAGCATGAGGTTTGCTCTGTAGCTGTAGAAACAGGAAACTGTGAGGAACCCTTAGGATGGGTCCGATATGTCCGGTTTCTGACCACAGGATCTTACCATCAGGATCAACTCGCCCCAACTACTTAGCCACCCTACTCTCTATTATTCTATTTCTATAGACCTGTTTGTTCTGTTTGTTATTTACAGTTTGTTTTTTTTGCAGATAAAATGGGTTCACAGACATCCATGCGATCACAGGATAGCAGCTGTAAGTTGTGTCTATCTCATATCGCGCTGCGTCTTGTGTAAAGCGGGTGTGATTTATGACGGCTTTATATATGTAAACCAACCGTTGAGACAGTAAAGACATGACTTCTTCTAGGTAAACAGCTCGGCTCTCGTAGCCAGCTGCCACTCTCGGATGATGATGATGTCATTATATCCGCACCACCTATCAGCAAAATGGCTACCAAATGTAATGCATCTTACGATTTGCTATCATTAGATTAAAGATTAATGCTGATCATGCTATGTCAGATTTGTGACTGCCGGCTAATAGTGGTTGACGGATGCATGTGGTTTTTGCACCGTGTTGTATGTTATAATCTCCTCTAAGCGAACCTGTCTGTGATACATACCTCTCTAAGTGTAGTGTAACTGATCCATTTACACTCTCCATTGCCTTATGACTAGCCCCATCACTGCCTATACTTTCGTTATGAAACAAACAGACATGAACATAATGTACTGCATGCTGGCATGCCGCATGATTCTCTTGACGCTGGGTGGAAGTATTAACACACGGGTATGTAGACAACTTCCAATGCCTTGTATTACTTCTAGATTCTTTTCTACTCTAAGTTGAATCTTCACCATGCACATTCTTACATTTTCTCTACTCGGTGCCTGGCCATCCTATTTATTGACCTCCTAAGCCTGGGGCTTGTTGGAGCAATAGGAGCTAATGGACGTTCAGAATTACTAGAACATGAACCCAGAATCTTGCTATTGAGCTGATTCCGCCATCTCAATATACATGTATGCTACTTATTGTCAAATATCCAGTAAGAAGAGGCCTTAGTGTGCCCTTGTACCACAGCACACAGTCATCCTTTTCTGATAATTTCTTACCGAAGATGCGTACTTTTGCAGTTGAGTCACCCAAGCCAGCCCCTCGCAGAATGAGCTCCAGTGGACGACATGATAAGACTAAACCCGCAATTTCTTCTCTCAACCTAACACTACCCACACCAAAAACACTCAAGGTATTCACTCAGTGTGAATGGTTTATGGAAAATGTGATTTTGGCATTTATTTATACACCCCAATGATCTCATTAATCTCGAAAAGAATTTAATCATAGCCTCTATCTGAGGGGTGATGGCTTGGAAAATAATTTGTTCAATGCGCATTAATAATAGTTTTAGCTAAACTCACAAGCGCATGTGGAGAAATGTCTGATTTGTATGCATATGTTAATGAGCCTACCACATCTTAGATTGATTGAAGCGTGACTTGTTTTTGAGGAGTGGTAAAATTTTTGGTGGCAAGTGGTGAAAAATGACAGTCGAGGCCCCTGTAAATAGATGCAGGGAGATCGAATCTGAGAGTGGGCATGTAAGGTAACTATAATCTTTTTTTCTCAGGAATGGAAACCTCTGCGGTGTCGTGGAATGCTTTACCGTGAGGAAAACGGACAGATTGCCAGCAACCAATTCTCACTGTCCATAAGCAAGTCAACAAACGTCTGGCTGACTGTCTCCGCTCAGCCCTACCCCTCCACAGGTAATGCCACCCGCGGTACAGCACTACCAGTACCCATAGAGTTAACTTTTATGTCAGTACCTCTGAGTTCAGCCTGAGGCTTGGTGGATAATGTAATAGGTCCCTGATTTGAATTCCAGTTTGAGGTGCCACCTGGTATCTTGCCCTTTGTCGAAATAGAGATGGCCTTCCCCTAGAGTAACCTTCTCTATGGGGACAAATCATTGGCCATCCTGGAAGCAACCCATTAGCTTATTAGTGTTCACCCCAGCAGACCTCAGCTTATTAGTGTTCACCCCAGCAGACCTCCATGCAAGTGTCTCTGAGCGTGGCCAATTTTTCTGAAAACTGGCATAGTGATTGGGTAAAATGATTATTCAATGAAATGATAAAAGTTTAAATAATTACACTTCGCAATCTTGGTAACTCATACGGTGAAAGTGGGCTTTAAATTGCAGCGACACCTACCAATCCTGTGGATCTTCATCTATATGTCATCCAGGAATCAGATAAGACTCTAGTTACTTTTGCTGAGAAAAGAGATAGTTTTGGGGTAAGTGTTTTTTTTATTGGAACCAGATTTTTTTCTTTGTTTTGATGAACCAATCACAGATATGATCATTCACCGGTATCACGATTACCAGGTGCACAGTTGCCTACATTATTCTGTACATTCATCCACCTAGCTATCCCATACAGCGCGCGCCGCGACCAAATAATGCGCATAATTACTCTACCTTGGTATAAGTATGACCGATCTTATGTAAAAGAATTCATTCCATACGATAAAGAATGTGATAGAATGCTCAAGTTTGGTATGCCTGTTCATTAGCATAAAGTTATGTATAGGCTGAAATAAATGGCCACTAGTAGACTTTTAGGGGCAGTATCTGTATTCACTGTGTTATGTTTTAGACTGTTGGTGTTAGGTGTGATCTGGAGCCAGGCAACTACCACATCTTCATCACTACTACATGCAGTCTTCCAATCGCTATTAAAAAGTCTGCCTCGGAGAAGAAACTAGTAAAAAAATCTAGAGACAGCTATGTTCTGACTAAGGACTTCAAGTGAGTCCGGGAGTGTCTGTTGACTAGTGACTGTCTGCCGTCCTGTATTTTTCTTTATGTCTGTTGTTAACCCAAGTCATAATTCTGTGGCTACGACGTTTATGAACACATTATCCAATTCTCAAAGTTTATGGAGGAGGTGGTCATCAGTTGTATAGGAACTGTTTAAGAATGAGTCACCACATCCAGTCATGAGCTGAATCAATGTCCCCTCCTTATTGATACTGACTCAGAGCCGGTGGTTGGTTATTTATGTCCCCTGGTTATGATGTATGATTTATTTTCCAGGCTGGTTTTGTATGACATATTCAACATGGTTGATACTGATGGTAATGGCACACTGTCCAGAGAGGAATTCACTAGATACAGTGAGAGGACGGGCGAAGAACAAGTGGGCGATGATGAATGGATCGTAGTAACGGGTATAACTTATTCTTTCTGCTGCTCTAAGAGTGGCCACTTTTGACCCAGTCACACAGGTGCAAAATTATAAGTGAAATCTCAATACTCATGTTTGTAAACGGTTGTTCCCACCGGTTGTTCCCACCGGTTGCTCCCACCGGTTGTTCCCACCGGTTGTTCCCACCATTGTGCCCCAAGACTTTGTGCTCGTGTTGTTTTCACCTCAGCGATCACTATCCAAATGCATTAGTATACATAATACTATACACTGATTACTCTATTTATTGTCTCATTGATTTCATGCCTTCTTTTGTCAATGGTAATGGCAACCAATGTTTCTATCTATGATTAGAGTCTTATATTGCTTTTTGGTGAGAGGTGGCAAAAAGTCCCGCATCAACACCTTGTTCACTTTCCAACCAACCCATTTTTACCCATTTTTACTGCAGCATAATTAGAAGATTCCGCTGGTTTTGGGCTACAGACAAAACGATCAATTTTGTGGTTGCAATTAAACTGAGTAAAAGGTTTTTTGTGGGTAGCAGAAGTGGTTACAACCAACCATGTAATCCCCTAAGACTGCAGAAAACTCAGTTTTTGACCCAAACTATTTATTCGATTAGGGATTTCAACCATTTGAAATTTCAGATTTGATCTTATACTAATAATCCGGTGTTGATTTATACAGAGAACGCTGAGATGAAGGAAGGTGAGCTTACCTCTGCCGGCTTTGTGAAACTCATTGAGTTGGAAGCTGAGGATGCCCAAGGCGACTCGGATGACTTATGGCTAGCACTGGAGGCTATGGGCTATGATCGCTCCTTAGTGCAGCATCAGGTATATTATGGAGATTTTATACAAGATGGCAAGATCGCAATTTGGGAAATTATCTGTTTCTCTTCCTCGGTCACTGCCAATGTAACAATTCATGTGAACGACAACTTATCTTTTCAAAACTTATGCCTTAGTCCGAAGGCAAGTTGTCAATATAGTTCCTGGGTTAAGTGGAGCAAGGCAATTTTTTTAATACTATCCTAGCTGTGGGTAATCTATATTCAGGGCAGAAAATTGCCTGTGTGCAAATGCCTATAGGGACATCCTCTACCCAGCTTGAATACAGACATTATCATAAAGATTTGTACATGCTAATAAAGTGATAGCCTAGTGGATAGCGTACTGGGCTTTGGACCCGGAGTCCCGGGTTCGATTCCTAATTCGGATTTATCTTTCGCGACACCCTCGTCGGTTTCGGATCCTGACCTTAAATAGAGCAAGCCCCCAGACATCCTTTAAATGGGATATTGTGGGAAGTCGCCGAATTATTATCATTATTATTATTATTGATGTCTTGGCGGTGGAGGTTCAGCCACTCCCATTGTTGACTGTGTGACTATTTCTCTTCAGGCCTACCCATTCCTGTTGGAAGTCTTTGTGGAGGAGAATGGCGGTGCATCATTGACATGTCTGCCGTCTCTATTGATGAGCAGAGCGCGATCACTGCTCACAGCTCAACTCGATGCATATTCTGCTAAAGGGGTAATATAGTGACAACAACAACCAATCAATAGACATTAATTTGTCCGTTAGATTCCATGTAGTCATTTTACACATCCCATTGATCCTGTTGATGCTAATCCCCCCAACTTCAATGGATTATTAATATTCTGTCCTATTATAGGAGACATTGGAACACCGATGTCGGGCAGCTAAATCATCTGGTAATGACAAGGATGTGAGAATTTACCAATATGATGGGCAGACATATTCTGTAGTACTCGTTGAGAATAAGGTGGATCCTATGTACTTCCGCATATTATATTATATTATTATTGTCACTGTCACAACGGCTGCTTCTATTGAGGATAGAAACTAGACATATAATACCTTATTATAAGGTGAATCTCTATGGATAGAACCCACTAGTTCTCATCTCAAGTCCATCTAAATCTTTGCAGACTACAATCTTTTACAGTGTCTAGATAGTTAGCACATTACTTGTCAGCTTATATCCTATAATGTCTGTCAATGTTTTCCTGGTAATAACAATGAATGTGATAGTTTATATACATAGAAATGTAATACACAGGATGCTCATGTTTGTATATATGTGATGACAGCCAACCGCACATCACGATGAGTTATAGCTTCATGTGATCTCACATTGCAATATATTTTTTCTAGCTTCCCTCTCGAGCCCTGATCACCCTAGACTTGTCCGGCAGTAAAAACATCCGGAGCAGCTGCAGCACTGAGGAGGCACTAACTGTACCCGCTAGAAGCTCTCTGGTAGGTGTTACCAGAGGTTCCATGGCGCACCACCATCACAGTGAAGCTGTGAAGCCTGTCGGGGTGGATATATGTTTTCTCTCTGGGTAAGGCTCAGCATGGAGCACCATGAACGAGGAGGCCAGGATAGTTCAGTTGGTTAAAGCCCGGATTTGCAATTTATAGATTGCAAATTTGAGCCTCACTGCCAGCGGGATGTTTTTCTGGTATGGGCCTTTAGCAAGCCCTTCACTTCAAGTTGCTAGTGTGGGTTCGGACCACCACAGTATGAAAATGGAGGTCCCAACCAGTGGATAATGAGAGTCAAGATCACTTCACGGTTGCTAAAGATCCACCTCTCCCTTCTCAATAAGACTAGCCAAATTTCGATGGGTGATGTGTAACCTTACTTAGGTTGACCGACCCCCAACCTGAAGCGATGACACTGACCCGCAAGTGGTTCTCCATGCTAAGCCGTTAGTGATGAAAAACAAGTATCTAACCCGGCAGCTTTGCCTTTACATAAATAACGAGGAAAGCCTGGAAAAGTTCGTACTGGCAACGCGTGTTCAATGTTGATGGGATGAATGATTCGCGAGAGTATGTGAAGGATTAATATGGCGCAGCCAGCATGTGAGATAGTACCCCAGTAAATGACTGCCGGGGCTGTAACTTCTCTTGGATAGTTGCCGTAGCGTCTGAAGCCACTTGCATTTTGCTGCCAGATTTGTAATGCGATAAGGAGTGCGCCCGTCTGAAGCCATGCCGCATTGCTATCAGATGTGTATCTGGACTTTTGGGCTTCAAATTCGCCAGACCACATTCGCCCGTCTGACCTGGTATCAGTATCAATGCTCCACTTCGTAATTATGCTTGGCTTTTGGCTTTTGTAATGAACTAGGATTAAAGTGAGGAGTCGACACTTACAGTAGGGGCCTGCCATGACTGAGATTCGAACCCAGATTCTCACAGTTGCGACCTCAGCACTCTACCATTGAGCTATTCCGCTATCCCTCTTTGGTGCTCAGCCTCCGCTTGTCTTTTTGGAGTTTTTCAGTGTACATCAATAGTTTGTTGCCCTTCTCACCCATTAATACTGCCTCTGACACCAGGCCCTTGTGTTGGGTGAACCTATTAGTAACCGATACCCTCCTCACCTTATCATCCTATGACAGCAGCCCCACTGGAAGGTAAACTGTGTTGTTATGCATTTCAGACTATGTTTGTGGTACCAGAGAATGAGAATCAAGAGTGGAGAGTGTCTTGTGTGGAAAAGGAGTTGCTTCTTGCGTAGACGCTTCATACACTACTGATACTACTGTTATTCCGGCCTGGTTTATATAGCATCCAATATTAGACAATCATAAATAGGCTATTTTAGCTAGGTGTGGTAGAACTGCGCTTTATTATTAATAAAATACATTGACTGCACCCTCCCTCCTTGTCTGTACATGCCTCCTCGTGGGAATTAGCTGTAATGATATAACCAATAATTACAGACTGGGGCATTTGCCTCCTGATTTGATGCCTGTTTTACGGGGCAGTTTGCTAGTGCAATACTACACTCCCCCCCCCAGCATCATACGCCTGGTCCACTGCAAACAATATTGGAAAACATAGTGTCGTTCACCGAACTAGTTTTTCAATGTCAAATAGTAACCTATTCTAAGCTTCTAATGATGTATACAAATCCACTTATCTTGCCTCCTGTTTCCGATTTTTCGGGATTCATTACACCTGTACTGGATAATGTTGGTATCATTTCCATTGGGTCTCATTACAAAAAGAGTTACTGCCAATCAATGCATCCCAATTACCCAGGTGCAGGAACTAGGGCCTATATCTCTGAACCAGGGGATACACATTACAGCCTAAACACTGGGCAGCTGAGGACTATTAGGCCACCCACTTTTATTATCTCGGCTTCAAGTCAGCAACACTGGAAAGCTGATCATATGGTGATCGTATTGCCCAAAGTGCAATGTGGCACCACCCAAGCCGTTCTCAAAAAACAAAATTAAATACTTTGCGAGATCAGTAATAACATGCATAAAGGGTAGCACGCGACAAGGATACTCCATTTAACCACATTCATGGCTATGCAATGGGATTAAGGCAGATTTGTAACAACTTTATGTTCAGCGCTAATAATGAAACAGGAACTTGTGATATGTGTTTTGTCAGAATGACAGCTGTACAATTCCCATCACTCAATTGCCTGTCCTAAAAAGGCTGAAGTGAGAAGACATACTTGACAAGAAACACTGCCCACCTGAATAACACAATAGAAATGGGACCCTTCTGTTGTACCTCTGTACTGGGTGTGGCCCTGTTGCTTCATTCTTTTATTTTGACTTGCTGACATCAGGTTGCTGACCACCGAATGGCCAAGTCCAAAATAATTAGGACAGTATGTATATTCTATTGTTGATTTTCCAGCCACACCCAAATAAAACTAACTAATGAATGACTTTACCAGCCCAGGTATGCTATAAATATGCCTTTATGTCCCAAAGTTGCATGTCATCTTGTTTGAGGTGGTTTGTAAATGGTTCCTCAAACCAATGCAGCTGCTTTACTCTGTCTCAATGTAGTAGGACTTTCGGCTTGGCCAACATACTATATTTCACCTGTATAATCAGTGATTGTGGTCATATAGGCCAGTTTCGAACATTCTGGCTAAGAAATCTTACTACTATCTTCTGGGTGCAGTCAGTGCAGTGCACTACACCGGCTGTTAATAGTTTGTTGATACCAAGAAGAGTTGATTCAAATCTATATTAGTTTGTATATATAGGCCTGAATGTATAGCATGTTACTGATTACTGTATTCAGATTATAACACCCTTAGCACATCAACTACTTCTATGACATATGTATGTATATACTCATACTGCAGGCGTTCCCCTATCATATCAGAGCACTCTCCTCTATCCTATATCTATATTCTATAATAAAAAAAGCCACTATTAACCTGTCTTAGGTATTGTGTTCAGACTGTGATGCATACGAATAAAACAATAATACCCTAAAGAATTTCTACACACTGGTAAAATCCATTTCATTTGAGACCGACTTCAAACTTACGCAATTATTATTATCCATATTATATGGTTGGTTTGGACAACAGGACCACAAGCCTTCCTGAGTGCCCAACCAACCAATCAAATGTGTCTTCCAGCCTGTATGCGCCAGCTCATTGGCTGATCATTCTTAGTTCTCCATGATGTGTAGGTATATAAGACATGCTGGCTGTTGGGATGATCATAACTACTCACGAGCAGCACAATGGAAGCTACAACATTATTTTTAGTCGCTGTAGCAGCTTCACTATTCTACTATCTACGGAGGACTGATCCACTCTCAGCTCTTCCAGGACCTTTTCGTTTACCAATCATTGGAAATCTCCAGTTTCAGTTCAGCAGGCTGCACCTTCAGTTCACTGAATTCGCCGAAAAATATGGAGATCTGTATCGCATCAACATTCTCAGTCAACCCGCGATTGTCATCAATTCATACAGCATACTGAAGGAAGCATACGTGAAGCGTGGGAAGGATTTCAGCAATCGTCCAAACATGCACCGATTCAACGTCATAGGAGCATCCCAAGGGATGGCCTTCAGGGTAAGTGGATATATGTAACCTCAATAACGAATCGCATTAACTTTGCTAGTGCTGCTGCTCTATTATTTTTGTAGTGTTACTATTCACATAAAATGCGTGGGAGTTACAGACAAGCTATATGCCCTTCAGTGGAGCTCTAAAACAGTCTAGGCCTCAGAGACCTAGCTGATTAACCTAGGATTCATTGAGTAATTTTGCGTATCTCTGTTTCAGGTACAAGCAGATGAGGAGCTACAGCGGCAGCGCGTGAAAGCGTCCCGGGCTCTCAGTCTTAACAAGTCAAATCTACCTCACTTGGAGGGCCTTATAAATGAGAACCTAACTGAGTTGGTTAAATTGTTCAAGCAAACCAACGGTGAAGCATTCAACCCTAAACTGCTCATCAAGCAGTTTCTCATCAACATAATACTTACCATGGTAAGCTAGAAGACTTACATGTTTGCGTAGCCTAGCTGACGCATTCGGGTTATAACATTGTCACAAATATGTGACCTATGTTCAGCTACTACTTTTGTACACGTCATGAAATGTTTATGAAGTTACTGTGGTACACCAATTATTCAATCCTGTGAAAGAAATTATGGTATCTGCCCACAAAATATTCCAACTGTCCACACATCGTATTCACCACTCTCTCACTTTGTTATTTCCAGATTTTCGGTGAGAAAGTAGACTACGATGATCCAATTCTACAGAAAATTATCGACTTCAACGAGGCGGCTGTTGAAGCTGCAACGATTGGCAAAGAAGATGTGGATGTCTGGACATGGACAAAGAGCTTCAACCCCAATCACAAGCTTTCTACAATCGCGAGACAACTATTCGAACAAAACATCATTCCACTATACAATAGATACAAGGTGAATGTTCATGCGTAATCCCTTTTTGTTGTCGTTAATGTTACTATAAATGCTCACCCATGATTTTGACGTCATAGCTGTGAGGAAGCAGATTGCTGGGGGCTAATTGAGCGTGTTGTCTTCTGTAGGAAACCCATATAGATGGACACGAGAGAGGTGTCATTGATTCGTATATCGCCGATGTAAAGAGCGGATCTAATGATGACAGCACAGTACATGGCGTCCTTATAGACTTTTTCGTTGGCGGTGTCGAAACAACAGCCACTACTCTCTATGGTTTCATGCTTATCCTCCTTCATAACCCAAAGATACAACAGCGTCTGCAGAGTGACTTGGATGAGTACATCGGTAGAGACCGTTTCGCAACTATGGCAGATAAAAAATCCCTACCATATTATGAAGCTTGTGTGCTAGAGTTACTACGCTATCAATCTACATTACCAATCCTGATACCCAGAGCAACAGAATGTGACACTATGCTGGCTGGATACCACATCCCGAAAGGCACTTGGGTGAGTATCTAGGAATAAGACTGATATATCCCACTTATCCTGTATATCCGATCTATATTCCATACCAGGTATATTCTTCATATCCATATCCGATATATCCCATATACCGGGATATATCCGTGTCAACGCTAGATTTCACTATAATGTGACTCATAATCACCCAGGATGTAGGATGTAGCAATCAAATCACCCACCCGTACCGTTGTTCCTTTTAATAAGTGGTACTGATTTCCTTTTTTTAGGTATATGCCAATGCGTGGGCCATTCATCATAATGAAGAAGTTTATCCGGATGCTATGACGTACAATCCGGACCGATTTCTTGACGAGGAAGGAAACCTTCTACCATGTGACCATCAAGTGCGCAAACAGTAAGTTCATAATGATTCTTGTTTTGGCCCAGGTCTCATTGATGATAGATATTACGTAGAATGGACTTCATTAAATATCACTCATCACACACGCCTAAGTTCCTATTTACCTTTGTAGCATTGTACAGTTTGGCTTGGGAGCTCGACACTGTATCGGAGAGCAACTCGCTAAGAATAGAATCTTCCTGAGTCTATGTGCTCTAATGCAGCAGTTCACCTTTGAACCAGAAGGAACCGCTCCAGCCGCAGATGCCAGACTTTATAAGCTAAAAATAGTGTTCGACATTTCTGACTACACTCTTCGTGCCGTGCCACGAGTCTAGCTATAAAATGACGGGCCAAAGTACATATTTCTCAGCAATCCGTCCCATTTTTTTTTCAATAAGCCTGCAGGCACAGGCGTCATCTGTCTCATGAGAGCCACTTTCCTTCATGTTTTAATGATTGGATTATCCTCGCAGTTCAGTTTTACAACCCAATAAACAACTCTCTACATCAACTATGCCACTATCTTGTTTGGAATGTAATACTGGCTCTTATATGATGTTAATGCCGGGAGTATTAGGGCCTTGAAGCAGTATAATCATAACCACGTTATGACTTAGATTAACAAAATTCTTGGTTTATGGAGGGCTTGGTCTTTCAGTATGGTTTGAAATCACCACCATTGCACACAAATTTATGCAGATGAATTGAGACCGTGTGACTCAGCATTCACTCACATATGACTAAATGATTGATGATGCATAGGTTCAGGCCTAGCCACAAAAAATCTCTGCAATGCAATGATTTATATCATGGGTGCAGTTCTAAGCCACTTAAAGCTCAAAGCTAAGGCACACTAAAATTTACACAGCCCAGTGTCAGAAGCAAAATCTCGCCAGCATGCAAACTGGACCCTGTGTAGTCTCTAAAAGTTTTTCTTCGAATAGGAGTATTGCAAAATCCCCTGTCCCATGTTTTTCATGGATAATCACTTCGAATCAGTGATCGCTCAGTTGTCAGCGCATCCCAGAGTCTCATTTTTTGGGCTGATGATTGTTCCATCTTTCTTATTCATTATTGGACATACGAGTAGTTGCGTCCGTTCCTTGCGCATATGAATTCTTTTTTATACGGAATAGCATGTGTTCCATTCCAGTGCATCAACTAGATTTCACTACTTCACTATACCCGGGTGCTCCTGCCAACATCAGTGCTCCTGCCAACCAGTGTCATGTCACTGCGCCAACATTAAAGTCAGTGAACATCACAGTAAGCAATAAAACTGCAACAGATTGTGAAAGGACAGCCTTTCCACAAAGTCTGCATAGATAACAGCTATAGTATTCATTAACCAGTTACTATACAGGACACGGGGTTATTCGATCACGTTTCAAATCAGATGGTCATAGAAAATAGAACTGAGGCTTACACAAACCCAAAGATAGCTTTAAGATCAAAGAAAACAAAACACAATTTATGCCAAAGTCAGGAATTTGCTGGGGATTTGATTCTCCAAGGATTGGGCTTTCCCAAATGACGTACACACAGCATGGCTTCCGTCGGGGACCGTCTGTTAACCCCCATATGGCTATTTCTTTATCCACGTTACTTAGGCTGAATAGACAAGCACACAAGCCGTTTCGAAAGTCGTGCAAGTCACGATCGCAGCCAACGTTGAGGTGCAACCAAATGTCGGTTGGTTGCATATCATACCAGAAAATATGTAGCTGGATAGCTCAGTGGCTACAGAACGCTTGACCCAAAATCGAAAGATCCGATGAGCACCTACTGTGAGAATGAGCTACCAATGTAATCTCTATATACTATATACCACCCCAGCAAACCTCAAGCTTAGGAGGTCCATTCAATGGACAGCCGAGTGCCCGAGATTAAAAAATATAAGGGTGACATTGCATATGCTGATAAAAGGTTTAAAAAATTATCATTATGCGGTCATACTGCTATAGTCCACGCGTGTGTGTACGAGATACCCCATTCATCCTTCGAATTGAAAGGTTTGATACCGGTATGAGCGATGTGCAGGATATATTAGATGCTGAGAAAACATACAGAAAGATGGTATAAATCAGATGCACATTCAATACTTCCCTTTGAATTCAGACAGAAATGTGCACTCTGGTTACCCATGCAGAAGTAAGTGTGTGAGGTTGTGTTTGAGGTATATGAATCCGCATTTAATCCTTGATCTTAATATAAATGACCCATGTCGTCCGCCGTGAGTATACTATTCATGTCCGATGGATTCCACTCGCAAGTCGTTTATGAGGCTTTCTCGCTCTCTGTCATTTTGCATTTGCTATAAAACTCTCTCTAAAGGAAAAACAGATCATAATACATTTGTAATCTGGAGGATTTGTTGATGATGTGATGGCTATCCATTTGTCGAGACCATATTTTTTAGAATGCATGGTGAGCCAACAAAAATTATAGACAGAACTTGCTTAGATCTGCCATCCCACTACCCTCCCTACACACGCACGCACGCTCACACACAGAGTTTGGAGGTGGGAAGACCACTGAAAGGCAATGGTGAGAGATTAGCCAACCCAGAAACCCTAGAAACTCTGTCGAAGCAATAACCTAGAATAAAAGGGAGGTCAGTGGCCCAGTGGCATACTTTTTTCTTCTCAGGCACTTGCCCACCCTATTTAACGGACCTCCTAAGCCTGAGGGATGTTGGAGCAGTAGGGGCTAGGATAAATGTGAGGAGCTCATGCTTACAACGGGTGCATGTCGAGGTTCTCACGGTTGCAAGCCCAGCGCTTTTAACGAATGAGCTATCCCGCATAGAGGTAGGAATGTCACTGAGTGGCCGCAACTCTGAATTCACACTTTCATGATGTAGAACTTCAGTTATTAAAATAAAAAGATAACTCTTAAAACAATCTGTTGTATAGATAGCCAGGTGACCTGACTCTTCATCACATGGCACCCGCATCATATACCAAAGAGTAAGGTCACTTGGATTGTGATGTTATGTGTCTAAAACATATTTCGGCCAACTTTACCCTCCCCCTTCTCCAACTCTCGCGAACTACTCAGTTTGCTGGCGGGATGTCATTTCCGTCTCTTCTTTTCAGGCAAAATACTCCTGCCTTGTTACAAAGTTTCTCGAGTAATGAAAAATTTAAAGTGTTTCTAACGTTTAAAGATGAAATGCAAGAAAATAATATGGTGTTTATAGAGTGGTTGACATCGCCGAACAGAAAAATTGCGCAGTGGGATAGTGGGATAGCTGGTAAAAGTCTGCTACATCAAATACCGAAATGCCCACGGATGAAAATCAAAATACATACAATAAAAGTTTTGAAGGCATTTTGCGAAACAAACAATGCAAACTGAATATTCCGGGTAAAAAATTCCCATCATTACTGAGGATCTGCACATCGTTTGATTGTTATGTAACTGTGTTACCACTGGGGAGGTGTAAAATGATCCGATCTGTCTTGCATATTGAGTGCAGCTGGTTGTATTATTTGGGCTTATCCAGCAATAGCCTGATTAAATTGACAGCCAACATATGCTCATGATCAGTGATCGATTTATCAGGGTTATGTTACTTATGCAATCATAAGAGATGCTGGGTCCAGGCATGCAGTCGTCCCACCATTAGTAAGCCTGTTACCCTATCCTTACGGGTCAGAACCATAAAGGGTCAGACAACGACCACGTATTTAATTCATATGGCTGTAGAAGCAGAATGACGAGAAAATATTACAGTCCTTTTACCGTGTATACATATGTTTGAATCATAGAAGTTCGGATGAACCCGCCATAACCTTGATTCCCGTAAGGCAGGAGTTATTTGCTTTATAACGCTGGATACGCTCAATTCGTATCGATAGTCGAACTGAGTCGACTCAGAAATATACGACAGCGGCGCTTGAGTGTGTGTACTTCCGCTGTGTGTTTGCACTTGTTCTGGTCGAAGTCCGCTTCGGGTTTTTGGTGCAAGTTTTCAGTACATCTAACCCGTGTTGTCATTACGAACCTGCCACCTCATAAAAACAGCTGTACAATGGCTTCTGGAGCGAAGGTTTTCCGGCTTGAAGAGATCAAAGCCCACAACACCGGAAAGTCGACGTGGCTAGTAATTCATGACAAAGTCTACGACTGCACAAAGTTTCTCGATGAGGTAATTTACTAATAGTAATAGTAATTCACAGTCACACTAATTAATTGGTCGTAATCTAGTAAAAGTGGGTCGTCTATTTACTCTAATGGGAACGCAATCTGTTTAGAGGCGTCCTACAGTCTTTATGTCAACTATGTATCAAGTTTACAATCTATCTGTAACCCCACAGCTCCTAGAAATTCTATGAATCGTGAGCTAAACTCAAAATCAAAATGAAAATCAAAGGGCTGTCCCAGTGTCGTGACTGAGTAGCCTGTAGAGTGTAGGGTACACGCCTGCTCGGTGTATGTGTCAGAGTCAGACTCAGTCAGTGTCACCGGCTATTAGTATTACTCATTTGCTAGTAGTGAGCAAACGAATAAATGGTGTGATCTATACCAGCGTGAATAGAAAAAATTATTACAACTGACCCACTGGTCAACACTCGCTTTGCAGTTTTCAAAATTTCAGACCGTTGCTACTGTTAAGCCGCTTCTATAGGAGGTTTAAATCCCTGGCAGGACTCTGGAACGCAAATATTGCCCGATGTAGCTCCCCTGAAATATTGCCTGAAAACCCGGCTCTCCCACAACAGCGGCCTTACTTGTTACTTCTTTCTTGGTTTAATTAAGAAAAAAAGCTGTCCAATCCATGTACAACGTAGCTCAATCAAGCCCAAAATTCCACGGTTAAACTTACACTTTTTGCATTCCGCCTGAAGACATAATGACCATATTTTTCAACATAACTATCTTTATTTTTACACACATGCGCGGTGTCACAAAACTCTTATGATGATTATCCGTGTTTCAGCATCCCGGAGGTGAAGAAGTCCTATTGGAGCAGGCAGGTGTGTAGATGCCTGTTCTCTTCCTATTTCTCTAGTCTTTGAGTAACTTAAGATGAACATTTTAAGCTTGAGCCTAGATAAGTTGCTATACATCTTTTGTCTAATTTGCACATATTCTACTTATTGAGCTGATGGATTTTAGTCAATCTGAGAGACTATGATGTTATGGACACGAGACATAAACTGCCCATAGGAGAGTGCATAAAGAGTGCATGTATTTACTCAGATTCACCATAAACTAATTATTATTTTGTTTCACACAGGACGTGATGCTACTGAGTCATTTGAGGATGTTGGCCATTCCACTGATGCTAGAGAACTAATGAAGGATTACTATATAGGGGAATTGCACGAGGTCAGTTGTTGCGCAGAATATCAATACAGTGCTCCCAAATGCATCATTTATTTGTGAAATATTCCGTGTGCTATACCGATGCAACCACCAATTTATCATGTTTTTATATTATTGTCAAAAATATATCCGCAATTTCTTGTAATTGTAGGATGACAGAGTAGCCAAGCCAAGCAAGGTGAGAACTGTATTTGAAATCTTTTTATTCGTACAGTAGTAACTTTAGTACATCTCTGTGCGTCTGTCGTCATGAAAACCATATGTTACTGCCGTGTACTTGGTGATTGCTGATGACAGCTAGCCGATATTAGTTAGTTAATTTAAAGAGGAGTTTACACTAGCGGCAACCGTCTAGTTGCCATTTTAAAACCGCTCAAAATGGCCGTCAAGTTGGCACCAGCTTCCGGTGGCCCAGCATCCGAACGTCGATCCTGCATGCTCTATTGTCTTCAGCGGCAGGTGAGCGGCAACCAATGATAACACAGACTTGAATTTGCTGCTCTATTAATTCCGTCCTTGACCTATTTTACCGGAAGCGAAAACCTTTCGGAGGTGAATGCGATTGATGCTCTGATTGGTCGCCACTCCTATGCTGCTTGAAAAAATAGTGCATGCAACTTCAGCTCCCAGCGACGTTGTGACACTGGTTTAGCGAAGGTTATCGCCTATTTGAGCGGCATAGACAGCGGCATCGCTCCTGTAAACACCCCAGCGCCACCGCTTTCTGCACCGCCTGCTTATCACCGCCTCCGCGCCATAACATTTTTTATGTTGGGATAGACAAAAATGAAATGCTTACAGTAACAAGAGAGGAGAAAAAGAAACTGGACTAAACAAGACATTACAAATAGTTAAACTTTGCAAATGATTATACTTATTTATATATGTGAAAAAAGATTTGGTACTCTTGTTTTTTCCAGAAGGACACGTCTCCAGGATCTGGCAGTCCTTCTCCATCCGGAGGGTAGGTTTTATTTCATTTCCCACCCGAATGAATGTGGTGTGTGTGTGGTGTGTGACCGGGACTGAAAACGGCGTTGTTTTGTAGAGAGTGGGACGGTTATCCGCCGTATTAAAGGTGAATAATTTACCACGTCCCGCATGCACACTGTTACTAATGGGCCACCTGCGGCCAGTATTTTGAGAGTTTCTCACCCTTTACCTTTCTGAAAGTTTTCACTGGAGACGAAGGGTGGGCAACTCTTGTTTTAAGGTTGAATTATAGAGAGTTTGCGGAGTTGTGTACTCCGCTACGGAACTGGAATTTTAGCGATTCCACCTACTAACGCACACTGACTAGCTCGGCGAGAGGTTTGCTCACTCAGTGAAACCATTGCTCACTTTGGGTTGGTATTACTGATGATTCAGTGCATAATATTGTGGGTGCAAATACATGAATTTGTCTGGTATAGTAGTTCATAACATCAGCGATTGCCTACAAACCCCGGCAGACTTCCTTGATTGACCTAGAAAGAGGAAAACGTATTAGGTATCATTGTACGGAATTTTAAAGAAATTTCATACGAATGTTCGATAACTTGCCTGTATTTGCGAGCACGTCAATTCCGGCCCGTGTTTCGTTTACGGAAACGCAACTCCGCAAACTCTCATATTTTATGCCTTAGCCAGGATGACCGGTTGCATCCATCAGTCCAGTGTTGTAGAGTATTCTTTATGAAGGAGGAAAACTCATTCCAGTGACATAAAGACATAATGTCACTACTCGTCCCAGCATCAACTTGGTGTAGAAATTGTGATAATCACAACAGTAATAGCAGTTTCTACTAGTCATTGGAAATAGTTGAGATAGGTTATTTTTAGCAAACAGCGCTGTCAGATGATCATTTTCCATTTCCAAGGTTTGTCATATCGGAAAATTACTGAAAGTATTGGTTTTTGACCTCAAGTTGGCATCCAGACTCAGTGTGTGCCTTCCATAAAGTGTAATAGTTATCTAGATGGTGAAATTGTCCACAATAGATGGCTCATTTTGAGTCAGGTTTTAGTGTTGCATGCCAGCACCATAACTACTGGATTATTTTTATTACATACATGGTGTAGGTCAATCCAGCGCATCATAAGTGGTGGTTGAGCTTTTGGTGAATGACCGTATCAATGATGCAAGGGTCCATAGAGATGCAGATAGATCAACTCTGGATTGAAAATTGAATGTCGACAGTCACTGGGTGACCTAACTGATATATTTACATCCGATTTGCATAATACCGAGCAATAATGACCTGTCGTTTGCCCTTTTGTCTTGGCTGCATTATCAGTAGTATAGAAATGTAAAAAAAACTATCTAGTGATCCTTTGTGTTGTTAAGCAGCAATACTGGATCGAATCACAACTAACTGCGTTCCTTCATATCTTATTTGCTATGTGTTTGTGACTGAATGAAGCTATTCCTTCTTAACTTCACTGTTTGTAGTCAGTAGTGGTTAACAGTGCTGGTTAGCTATCTAATGTTTTGGGTTGTATGGGTGCCCTGTCTTGGTGTTGGACCGAAAGTGTCTTTTGTTTTGCTCTATGTTGTAACCGAATCCGATCTGGACTCTTGTCGTAGACTTCTTGCCTGAGACTTTTCCGTACCCTTTGTCTATCACATGTAGTCTACCGGTGCCCCCTACAATGATAGGTGATCAGACCTCTTCTCTTCTTTGTTGACAGGAAGAAATGTGCGCTCATGTGACTGTCCCGTCATTATTTAGGTAGGACTGAACGTGCCTTGGGTCTTTGTGTGCTCTCACCTTTACCCGTGGGTGGGGATCGTAATGCAGGGCCTGCTTCAAGCTAGTCTTCCTTGCCTTCATCCAGATGTTGTAAATACTGAACTGTTTCTTGTAGATCTTGGTCAAGCTACCTATTACCTCTATTGTTGGCTATTGGCACAGCTGTAGTCTACAAGTTTCTTTCTGCGAAATCAGAATAACAAGCTTTAACTGATTTATGGATACCGTTTTCTATGGGGTTGAGTTTTCTATTCAGCTGAAGGTGGACCTGCATAAGCTCTGGCTATTGCCGGTGACAGACTGTTCCAGAATTTATTGTATATAATAAAATATTAAACTAAAAACATTACTGTGTGTAATAAAAGTTCATGGTGTCTAGTAGCCTATATCTGCCAAAACAATTAAATCCATCCATCATATCCAATCAGATATAGATAGAGGAAATAGCCCCAACTCAAGAGTAAACCAGCTACTATCTGGTACTCTCCAAAATGTAAGCCTAGCAACTCCATTGTCAACAGTTTATCCTCAATCCTTGTGGCAACTAATATGATAAAATAATGTAAAAGTATAAGGTTGTCCAGCTGGTACGCTAACTCATTGATTATGTGACTGTGCTGCCGATTCGGGGGCTATAGGCTGTGTGCTGCAAGTGGCTTGATGTGGCAGTGATGTGCTGGGCGCTTCTGTTTCTGTGTAAGGTGGAGGCAACTCTCCTCCCTCCTGTAATAAGAAAAATTTCATGTATATTATTACTGCAAATATATGGAAAAGAAACTAGTAATTAACAGGATCAAAGATCGGTTCAACTTACATGGATTTCCTTGTGTAGGTTATTTTGGTGAGATAGAGCTTCGTCGTAAGTAGGTGGATACATAAGCATCATTCGATGCTGCAGCGTTGACAAACCCAAATCTACAACAAAACCGGTACATGTGATTGATACAGGCTTGCAATGTGCAGATAACTCCTGTGTTATAAGTCGTACTTCCACAGCAACACAACAGCCGGGAGAGATCAGTGGTAGTGCACTGGGCTAACACGGTGAAAACCTGGGTTTCACGTTGCGAATATCAAGTCCTTACATTATAATCCTTGCCCAAAACGAGCCTGACTATGAAATGGAGCATTGGAATTGACCTGCTCCTGGTGTTCCTTACTAAGCAATAACCGGTGAAAAAACAGGTTTCTAACATCTCAGTGGCTTCATCATAATGGTGATGACGCCATAAGAAAAAGGACAACAGGTAATAGGAATAGACGAAGCAGCTCGGCTGTCATGGTATCGAGATTTCGACACACACCATCCGCTATATTGGGTATCTAATGACTCACCATCTAGTCTGCCATGGCATACAGGGGCTCCTGACTGATGTAGAAGCTGACTCAATCGAAGTTCACGTTGTAACATGCGTCTCTGTCGCATACGGTGGCGAAGGTAGCACAGAATGAGCAGCAAAACACACAGTATCATCAACATGACTGAGAATGGCATTAAATAGTTCATATCAATAACAAATGGCGTTTGTGGAGGTGTGTCTGGTATATTAGGCAGTTGTGGGGTGGTCCAGTTATATCTTGGGTTTGTCTTCGCATTCTGCGGTCCACCCATAGGGTCACTATCTTCGTCTGCCATTCTACAAATAAAATTTCAGGAAAGCTGTTCAACACACTGTAAAATATAACCTAGTGATACATTCAGAGATCTTAGCAGATGCTTATACACAGGCGCAGTATTGTTCCAGTATGGCATACTTATGTATACCACAGAATAACCTAAAAGTGAGTGAAACCAATCTGGTGCAACACCAAGCTACCAATAAATCCAGTCAATTCATATTGAGAATTAAGATTGCCCCTGGAAGCAGCGGAAGCAGCGTTTGTGGAAGCGATGAATTGGCATTCAGTTGACCGCTACACCTGCTGGATTATTTTGTTTACACCTTACAACCACTCAATCAGATCCAAGGCAAATATCTTTATGTTAAAACAGTAGCTGCATCAGATTCCTATCTGCAACACCATAGACTGAAAATATATCTATATCGCATTATTGCATTTTCTCACCACCCATTAGTACTATAGTAGCACTGGCGGTGTCAATCAATTGATTAACCATGTCCATATTATAACTAAGAGTAAGAGTGTAGATGAAGATGTATTTGTATTGTAGACTCTAGACAGAGACTGGCTGAGTCAGCAGTGAGTGGGTGTGGACACTAGACACGGATTGGGTCAGTAGGTGGGTGTGGACACTAGACAAACTAATTTACTTGGTTAAGTATTACTTATTTACTAACTAACTAGTAAGTACTAGTAGTGGAGTAGTAGTACTAGTAAAACTGGTCTGGTGCAGTGTGACTGTGACTGTGAGTCACTGACCGACTGAGTGTAGCGAGGTGTCGTTTTATTACTAAACCGTAGCTCATACGTCACCAAAATCGCTGAAACACACACGGACACCCTATATGAGATACGGGGTGTCACAGAAACAAACCTCAAATGAGCACCATAAATGTATTGGTTGTCGTTTGACAAAAATATATAGCGCTTTTTGGTAACACCTGCCTAATGTCTGCAAGTTCTCTCTAGATCTAGTCGAGCTGATGGAAGGCCAGTTACAGTACGCCAACGTAAAATAGATACATCCTGAAAGATTCCGACCGCTCTGCGTAGGTACTGGCCTACTATTAAAAAATAGTGTGAATTGTGCCTAGGCCGTTTCAACACGATAAGCAACAAGGCTTCCAATGAGGTTTTTAACTTGAGCTTACCGTTCGCGTGTATGTCTGACTTTCCCTCCATGCGACGTAAACGGTTGTCTTCTGAATCTGACCTATATAATACTGCATTCACTCTAGTCATACTACTAAGGTTCAAGAACACAATTTGCCGAACACTGTGGGGGCTGCTGTCTGAACCAGCCTATACAGCATCACTGTCAACAAGGTAACGGTGCGCATGCGCCGTGTAAGTAGTTCCAGACGCACTACCCATCTTCGATCGGTTTCGTGCATTTCCAAGTGTTCGCAGCTAAAATATAATCGGCATCATGGCTAAACGCGTGGATGTCACTACTCAGAAGGCTGGAGTTTTGCACTGTGACGTTGTTGGCGATCTAGAAAAAGCAAAATGCGTTATCCTGACTGTACATGACCTGGGATGCAACAGCACGGAGTGGGAGAACTTCGTTCAGCACCCTGATGTCGCCGAGATAACATCTCGAGCAACCTGGTTCCATGTCAACCTGCCAGGACAGGAGCGTTTCGCAGCGGAGCTTCCAGCAGGTAAGCTACAAGGACGATTTAATGAACTACCGGTCATAGTCGTGTAGGTGTATTCAATTCCACTAATTATTTTGTTCTATATTGCATTCGGAATTGATTGATAGAGGAGATCTGCACCACAGACACCCACTAGTCACTGAGTTAATTTGAGTTTGACTTTGAGTTTGAAGATTGACATTGACTACCTGAGTGACTCAGGCAGTCAATTTCAACCTTCAAACCCAAACTTCAGGTCAAACATTCAGTTGCAGAGTTGTATGGCAAAATCAATTTAATATTTTTAATTTGCCTAGTCCTGTGCTGGGAACTCCTACGCATAGTTCCAACGATGTTGAATACACTAACACAGAAATGTCCTTCTTTGCAGCTGCAGCCCACTTTTTGGTGTCGTGTCACGCTCATGTCTAGTCCACATGAAAATGTTGTGTTATACTTTAACTAGTTTTACTTTTAGGCAATCCACAATATGTTCCAAAATAAAATGGTCCAAACAAAACCGAAAAGGACTAACACAGTTTTTTTTCTGGTTTAGCTCATATACTATAGACTACATGATGAAACTCACGAGAGTGTTTTGTATTATTTCGAAATAGGGCTGGGGAATTCGGTGGTTATGTGAAGCAACATCAGTCCTCCATATTTATCATCAAATTCTGCAAAGTTTTTAAGCAGAATGCGCGCTGCCTATAATCTAGACCTGTGCTTTGTCTGTTATAATCAGCTTTAGTGGATGGGCCTTTTCCACAAGCGTTGCAAAACAGGTAGTTGGTTAGTGAATTTGGGTGACAGTTGTGCACCTGTGTGGCATGCCATTCTTCGGGATAGTTGTGTCAATGCCCCCAACTAGGCACCTGACCCAATTTGCGCAGTGATAACCAAACTAATCACCAAAATTCCCCGGTCGGAATAAAGACTGCAGCAGCTTTCAATACAGGCTAAAGAAATTTTAGCATACGTGAGACGGTTAAATGAGGTCACGCAGCCTCTGAGCGCTCCGATACTTCGAATCAATAAACATTTTTGTAATGGCACAAAGAAGTGAGTGATAGCCATGGGACCAATAAATGTTTGTACAAGGTCAAACATTTTCCCTTTACTCCTCTAGGCACATTCAAGAAGGGAACGAAAGGTAGATACGCTGATCATGGTAGCGGTACCTAGTGCAGCTGTCATTACCGTGACTATTGTCATATGATCTCGTGCTATCAGTGAACTGACAGGCTCTTCCATTTCCTATCCTTTTGCAATCATATCATTTAAATGTGATGTGTCATTATTTATTTGGAAAGCTAACTAAATTGTGAGAGGAGAGTGGCATCCTAGAACCTGTGCAGTACAGTATTAGTTATACTGGTTAGTTATACTGGTTATCAATCACCAGACTACATATATGATCAAACTCTTTCTATGTGTGGCTCAGGCTGTCCTGTACTATGTACTCAACTGTCCCGCTATGTCCTTGCTATCCACACAGCAGCTAAATAGGCAAATTTGTGGATCTGTCACATATTTCGGCACTTGGCAGTATGACAATATGATTATATTTACATTAACATTGAACAAATTATTCTGGGTTGTGTGGGTCACATGAAATGTTAAATAGAAGTCATGTGATTTACAGGTCAAACTAGTCTCAGATTTCATTGTTATTAACTAGCAGTATTATCACGCTCAACTAGTCTAGTATGGGTTAGTTTCTGATTCGCTGTATCTATCGAGCATGCAGATCAAACCAGTCCAAAGCAACTCCCATCAACTAAACATTGGCAATCCTTGATCCTGGCCTAGGTGCTCCTGGGTCCTGGTTTATATGCTCCTGGATCCTGGCTATGCTCTTTCCTTACCTTCCCCAACAATCCCACCCACCCACTACCGCTCAGACTTGTGTTGATTTTTCACACTGCATTGTTCCCTCCCCACCATTCTCAAGGCATTTCATTGTGACCTGTTTGTCATGTTTAGATGTGACTTATCCATCCATGGATGACCTTGCCGACTCGCTGTCGGAGGTCTGTGATATGATTCACTGCCCAGTCATCGCTGTGGGAGAAGGAGCTGGCGCCAACGTAGTGGCCAGATTTGCTCTGTCCAACCCCAAGAGACTGCATGGAGCTGTGTTGATCCACTGCACCAGTACCACTGCTGGATTCCTGGAGTCCATGAAGGATAAGGTGAGTGGCAATGTGCCCTGCGGGATTTTTGTGACCCCAGATTCAATGAAACCGGGTGGTTGGGACCCCAAGTACTGGCCACAGTTCTGTTAGATTACCCAGCAAAAAAGGCAACCTAACTGACTGCCCGTGGTTTGGTGAGAGTGATGAAATAGCGGAGACCGCAAAAGTGATGGGAATGCAATCAGGCTGGTTTTTATCTCGTCTACTTGTGGTGGCAGTAGTAGAGAGCCTGGGTTTGTAAAGATTTTGGTGTGTTTTCTAGGCAATAAACTGGAAGCTTCTTGGAGGAATGAACCCTACCGCTGAGAACTACCTGATTATGCACAGATTTGGCGACTTCTCACACGCTGAGAATGCTGAACAGGTTAAGCAGGTGGTAGATGGCTTCCATGTTGAGCTGAATGAGAGGATGAATGCCAAGAATCTACGAGGCTACATTGAGGCCTTCATGAACCGTACCAACATCGCTGATAAGATCGGAGGACTGACCATTCCTGTACTCATGGTCACTGGTATGTAATCACCAACCGCTCTAGTATACTCAGCCCAAGTGTTCTACTAGTCTCAACCCAAACGTCACAGTCACAGCAAACCGGGTCGAAGTTTGACGCATGCTCTACATAGTTTGCATGCACATGTACATGCATAATGATGTTAAATTGATCATCACTGCCAACATAATTTGAAATACTTGTATATCAGTAGCTCACTGGTGAAATGGTCCTACCACTAAATGTGTGGGAGGTGTCTCCCATCATCCAGATCATGCTCATAAGAAGCATATGTTGCAGAATGGCAGCTGTAAATGTTATCTGTAGGTAATGCTCGATAATTGCGGCACTTCAGCTACAAGACAGCAGCAGTTGAGTAAAAAGTTATCGGCTGCCCTTTCAAACTTGCTGATCTCTGCCCCAAGTTCACAGTGGCATGTATAAGGCAAAGAATGCAGATGGTGACTTGGCGCATATGCATGATCGAGTTTTCTGCGATTGAAACTGTTTCCGGTCACAGTCCAAGCTTACCTGCTCAAAATTGCAACCAAAAACTACGACTCAGAAAGCATCTCCGAAGGCTGCGACTGAAATCACCCAAACAAAATTTTGTGACTGAAAGGTAGGCACTAGTATGGCAAATTTCAAGGTTACCGCACGTAGATTTGATTGCTATGTTGGCATAACGAATCGCGAATGATCGTTCAACTCTAACTGAGGAGTTAAAGTTGAGAGAGGACAGCTCCGATTGAAACTTCTTAAGTTTTCTGTCTGCGTTCGGGTGGTTGCGACTGACCTAAATCTCGCGAATAGACCTATTACACTGGTTTGTGTGAGATAACTGCTTAACAATCGGCCAATCACTGTACCGAATTTTATCTTCCCAGATACATTTGGATTACTTCTGAGGACATTGCAGAACCGATGCAAACTTTTGGCTGCCACTGCATATAATAGACTGGACTCAGTCGCAATCACAAAATTTCAGTCGCAATCACGTGAACAACATGGCCGCAGTCAGAAAACTTTTCACATCAGAGTTGCCCTCTCTCAACTTTAACTCCGTTAGAACCGAATGATCATTCGCGATCCCAACGTATTTCAGTCTCTTTGCGGTAAACTTGTCATTTGCCTAAACTACCATGCTAACGCCTACTTTCAGTCGCGAAATTCTGTTCGCGTGATTTCAGTCGGAGGACGCAACCGAAAGTGAGATCTTTTTTAAATTGCTTTTTTCGGTCGCACTCCTGAACAGTTGAGCAGATTTTCCGACCGAAATCCATTTCAGCCGCGAAAAACCCATGCACACGAATGCATCTAAACTAATAGACTGGTAACGCTTTAACATTTAGCATGGAGATTCCTATGCAAAGATTACTTGTAACAGATTTCTTCTTCCCAATTCCGTTTTAAAAGGGTGAGGACAAACAAATATGAACAAATGGTCTCAAAACCCAGCTCAAATAAAAAAGATAGAGCCCATTTAATACGCATATTTAGAACCCTGTCAACGCTCCTTTCAGAACGCCGGTACAACAGAGTTGCCTCTAGATACCAAATATATGTAGAGCTGTTTGTGTTTGCAGAATTTCTCAGCTTACGCGCTGTTCTAGACCTGTAGTTACACCGTCCTGATTAGAGATTATGTTCAACAAAATATATAAATCGGGTTTTAGAACACAGCTTTTCACCGCTGTCAGCTTGTGTTGGGGCCATTATTATATACGGATAGAGGTTTGAACATAACGGCGTCTAACTAAGGCAAAGGGAACCCTAAAAAAGCATAACTCATAACTTCAATATTCCCCAATATTGGTATGTTCAATTTCGTGTTCTACTCTGTATACCAAGAAAAAAAATCGTCAGGTTACGACGTTATAGTAATTCAAGCTCATTTTCATTCCCTCAAATTCCCATCACTACGCTAAATGTGGAGTTGCTTCCTTTCAAAAACGGAAACACAAATATAGTCAAGCGACAATTACCAAATATTTTGAACCTCATAAATATCCAAAAGCTATGGACCAATTCCCTGCCAATTTCACATGGGCGGTTTCATTTTCATCAAAGAGTGAGCAACTCCCCCAATCAATCAGCTAATGGAAACATTGCTGAACAAATTTGGAGTCCTCCATTCTTCCACAGAATTCTTGGTGAGTCTAATAGAACAGCGCCATTTGACTCTATGTGACCGTCGGGGTCAGCCTCGTAATCTTGCGTGTTGCTGAGGGATGTACATGTATTCATATCAACTCCGTAATACCTGTCACCGTGTCTAGTTTTGGTAAGTGGCTCTTTCACACTTTTGCACTGGGTTGTAGGACAGAAGGCCAGTCATAATCACACTTGCCATACACTGTATAATGCGGCGATTCGAGCTATCTCCAACAGGAAGCTTATTGAGTTCATCGAGATTGCTGATGTGGCCAACGTGGTGGAAGGCGCTCCATCAAAACTCGCCGAGAGTATGCTCTTCTTCATGCAGGGATGTGGTGTATTGGGAGGGGCTAAAATGCCTCATGTCAGCTCAGTTACTTCAGGTACTATGGAGAGCCACGATAAGTCTGACATGTAGTCTTCATGCTGCATAGTGACAATCTAGCGCACAAAGGCGGGGTTGTGGCCATGACCCTGTCCTCCACCCTGAACTCGGACTGGATTGATACGAAGCATCTATCCTCTTTTAGTGGTCACAGTTGTGCCTATTTTATTGTAGACTATACCTTTTGAACCTGAGTATAATCTTGTGTTGTGCCAAGCTATTTTGGGTCCATGTATACCAACATTTGAGTCATCGGGCATGGAACAAATATTGCTCCAATAATTCCACCAACTCTGTGTCAAAATACATGTATTGCATTTGTTGGTTCCAAGTTGCACAAACCTGCATTATGAATTTAGCAATAATAATTACTCCTTAGTCAGTAGGAAAGTCTTTGTGTCATAATAAAGTCAATAAACAGCACTACATGAACTCGGTACCTACTTGTATGGTAGGGGAGATGATCAGGGTCGTCGGCATAGAGTTATCGTAGAGTTAATCTATAGGGGAGGATAACTCTATGGTCATTTGAGTAAGGGCTGAATTTTCATTGGCTTCGGTCAAGGTCACCACAATGCTTTTGTTGAACATGCCATGAAATTATCACTTTGTGGGATGTGGCAAGCTACTCCCTTAGATGATCGGCCCTTCCAGGCCTCCTATGCCTGAAAGCCGGGTACCCCCCCCCACCCTCC
>Ga0224511_10000083_pt1 | contig 29823 bp, 14 predicted proteins | sample SF_May12_sed_USG_2_FD_169988 | JGI IMG/M metagenome (GOLD analysis project Ga0224511, IMG submission 169988) | Sediment microbial communities from San Francisco Bay, California, United States - SF_May12_sed_USGS_8_1 | ecosystem: Environmental > Aquatic > Marine > Sediment | place: USA...
GTTTTATTACTTTCATAACGCTCTTAAATAGAAATAACGGTGTTGCTATCTCGGTCAACTCATAAAAAGTTCGACAGCAGATTGTCAGCTTCTCTAGATCCTCATAAAAATGTATTATTTATCATTTGAACAAATAACATTTCAAGCATAATGTTTAAGTTTTCCAAAAGTATTTATGTATAACATTTGCTTCGTAACAAGTCATATCACATCTATGACCTTCGCAGTCAATATGTTACAATTTTTATTCGCTGTGAGATCAACTATATTTTAATGATGTTGAATAACAACTTCAACATATAAATTCGATAATAATAATAAAAACATTTATTTATCAGTTATATAAACTGATAATTCATTTTTGTAGTATGCAAGTTCGGCATAAGATACGCCGATGTGAAATAATATTCGTTAATGGTAATGGGTTAATTATGTGTAAATCGAAAAAAATTAAAAGCAAAACTATACATGGAAGCTAAGCTATTAAAACTTTCAATTTGTTATCGACCGTCAAATCTCAAGTCAATTGTATTCTGATAAAATCATGCATTGTGCCAGGAGGCCGTGAACAGCGTAATGTTGGTAGCGTTGTATTCTTCTATACTTAAATATCTTCAGTACCAGACCTATTGTGTATTCAAGGATGATAATTCTAAAATATTCATTATAACAAAAAATATGGACATGCTTTACTCATCAAATAATAATAAGCAGAAATAAATTTAAATACATGGAAGTAAGATTTAGATTGTATGAAAATATGAGAATATGTCTGGATCTCCGAACCTAGCCTGCATTGCGACAATAATATATTAAAAGCGCCCGCCTTATAAAACAATCAGCATTCCAATCTAACTGTGAACTAATTTATATTATTTCATTTTATAAAAATACGCATTTGTTTATTTAGTTTTCCCTTTAAAACTAACACACCCCTAGTTAATCTATATTGCGTAAATTAAATAAAGGGATGCACTCGCTTGCATTTAATGCAAATAAACGATGCTCGACTTAGCCTAAACAGTCAATCAAAATAGTTTTAACGATTTGATTAGAAAGAGGTACATTTATGAATATAATTTATTATTTAACTAGCTATCTTTAGATATGCATGACACATAATATAAGTCACTATTAAAGTGTGTCTCTTGCGTATTCTTGATGAAGTTCCAATCATTATAATAATTAAGTAACCGTCGCAGAATCGATTTTTCACGTATCAAATCTCTTGCCTCCTCTGTAAATAAAGCATTTGTTGAAATAAATCGCGAATGCGGAGAAAACTTAAATTACACTCAAATATTTAAAGTAGTGCAACAATTAGTACAGTCAGAATCCGACTTCTGTACAAAGTGTTGGTTGTATATAGTTCACATGGACGGATGCATTTTTACAAGTACTCGACTCGCGATCAATAGTGTGCTAGCTGTTTTTCTTGTACATAATATGATTACAAAATAAACTTCATTTGAGGTAATTAAAATAAAAGATTATGCTATGCTGATCCGAACAAATGCTGAGGGAAATTAAATAGATTTGGTAAATAATATCTGCATGAAAATACTTCTTAGCGTGTTTTCTTTATCATAATGCAAATTATACGAAAGGTAACACCGGTACATTTTATTGCAATGTTTCTTTTTTTTTCGCTTTTATATTAACAGTAAGACGTTGAAGTTGTTTCAAACGTATTTTTTTGCCGATCATTGTTTAAAATTACGAGAATGTCGAGGAGAGGTGCACACATTCTACTTCTAGCAGCGCAACGTCTGTTGTGTATAAAGCTGTACATGACGCAAAATTCGTTACCAATTTACCACCTGAAAGAAAAAACGATTACAACAACATAACAATTCAGACGAAAGGAGCATGCGTGGTATTTTTTGTAACAGTTCGATACAGTAAACGAAACTGAAGCGCTCTATTTACTATTTAGCGAAATAGTTCAAAATTCTCAACAGACGACACTTTTTTTGCTCGGTAAGGGAAGTAATTCAGTTAAATTTCGGAGTGTAAAATAAAATAAATGTTGACTGCATTTTAATCAAGTTCAATCTGCATCACTGTGTTTCCTTGCAATCGATTATAATTCGTAATCTTACCCATTACGACAGCGCACCAGAAAGTCGCCCACTATTAACTGAAAATATATGTGACGTCGACGTCGAACGCACGTTGAATTTTGTTGAAGTGCATTATTAAAATGAAGAATCTTAACAGTTTTAATCAATTAACCACGCTGATATAAGTATTGTTTGAAAGAGAAAAGATTACACTATCGTTATATGAAAAAAAGTGAAAATGTAAAAAAATGACCATAAGGGCGAAAATCGCGCGACACGCCTCAATTAATTGTTATTACAGTTAAAGTTCCTCAACCATCCATCCCATCCCATCCCATCCTTTATCTCTAATTACTCTATTGACATGTTCATCACCCCAGCTAGACTTCTTAATCAATCAATCAATCAATCAATCAATCAATCAAACAATCAATCAAACAAACAATCCCTCTGTTAATCAACTAATCAATTAATCAAATGATCAACCAATCACTCTATCAATCAATCAACCAACCAATCAAATGATCAATCAATCAATCAATTAATTCATCAATCACTTGTAATTCCAGTGTCCAGTACTTCACCCCAGCTAGAACCATCACCAGTGAGTCGGCCTGAAAAGCCCATTGAGAAAATCAAGTCGCCATCACCTCCTGTGCCTCATAAGGTGGGTTGCAGATTTAGAACAGTTGGTGGTTATGTATATTATTTTTGTTCATTTCTTCAGGGTTCTAGATAGTTTTTCTTCTATTTATCTTTGTGTGTTAACAAAATAACATTGTATTTCCTACATTTAGACTTCTTGTAAAACCTCTTGGTAGATTATAAGATTAAAAAAATCAATATTTTCATAATAATAATAATATTTATTAGGTCTTTATTCTGTTACATGTACATTAATATCTCAGAACCAAATACCAGAGAATCTTACATTTCAGATGCCTCCTCTGGAAATTGCTCCGAGTCCGTCTGCTCATAAGCCTGTGGCTGAGATCAAGCTAGAACAGGCCCCAACGCCCAAACCCAGGACCCCTAGAAACATGAGGCTAGAGAGGGCCTCAACAAATGTTGAGAAAAAAGTGTTGCTAAGTACTGTGTCCATGCAAAACAAGAATAAGACAGAAACTTCTGCTGAGAATGGTGGTGGACCTTACCCATTAGAGGCTAGTGTTAGTGGTTCTAAATTTGGTGGAAGGAGTCCAGTTATTCAAAATAACATGCAGAAAGTTGAAAGGTCAAGGACTACTATGAGTGGAAATAGAGAAAGAGATTTAAGGAAGAATAAATACTCAGGGAGTGTATATAACAAGGGAGAACATGACCTTCAAGAATCTGCCAAGGTCAAGGAACGGTCAAGGCCAAATACCAATGACAGAGGTGACACTGCATTTTCCCACCAAAGTGTATCAAAAACAAAAGTAGAAGTAGAAAGCAATCACCAATCAAGTAGCAGACATCACTTTGCTGAAGCCATTGACCCCGACAAGATGACCTTTGGCTTCACCTCTGCAAGCTTGAAAGAAAAGTCAAGTAAAAGTCAGAGGTCAGGTAGTGATAGACATGCACGACCTAAGGAACCAGTCTTGCCAAAGCCTTCACCTCCTAGTCAGCAGTATCTTCTAGATTCCAGTCAAGGTCAAGGTCAAAGTCCAAGTGACTCACCCTGGGGTCATAGGTCTACATCTAGTCCGAAGGCAGAAATGGAGTGGTTGTCTCAAGTCAAGAGGTTTGTCTTTGTTTGTGATTTGTATCCCTTGTACCCTATAATATGTATTAATCTGACTTGACTCTTAGATGACCTAATATCCCTATAGTTCACAGTGGTGTTTACAATTGTTCACTTTTATGTACTACAATAAGCAGACATGTCGACTTCTCAGCTGTGTAATTCTACAATACAATCTTTTTTTGTTTTGTTTTTATACCAAATATTAGATACTCTTGTTTTTGCTTATAGAAATATGTCTTAAACGGAAGTTGGTACAATCTATCGTATCACAACTAAATGTTGCAAATTAGGCAGTATGTTTCACTTGATATTGTATGTGAAATATATTCATATTATCATATTTTCACATTGCCATGTTGCCATATTTCTCTCTTGCCTTATGTGTACCATCATGTAAAGACATTATTCAGTTTGTTGCTACATGTTCCCTTATTGTTGTTCCTAACTTTGCTTCTTACTCTTATTTCCTAAGCATCACATTCTAATTACCTAATCCTTACATTCCTATTGTCTGAATTAAATCATCACAGTCATTTATCCAATCATCACATTATTATCTTCTAATAGTCACAATCCTTTTGCAACAAATTTATTTTTCTTATCATCTCAATTTTCTGTTATCACAATTTTTCCCATGATAAAACATTGACCCATTCTGCTACACATGCATGTATTTTTACACAATGTTCACAAACTTCCACATTATTGAAAATCACATTTCACAGTATATTTGTGTTCACATAATTTTACAAATACCGGTAGGTTTCACATGTTTTTCACGTTTTGTGTTATTACATGTAGTATTTTCACATGACATCTGCATAATTTTCACATGTGTTCTCATTATCTTTTAACATACATTTCACATATTTTCACATTTCTTATGTCACCATTACTTTCACAGAACTTTTACATTTTTGTCACATAGCTTTCCTACAATGTATGTCATGTGCCACCAATTCTTTTACAATACAGTGCCTTACCTTGCATATGTATTCTAATGACTTGTGTTTCAGAATTGTCACATAACATTCACATAACTTTCACATGTTCCACATGTCTAATGTGTCACCAGTATTGTTAACCTAACTTTTCACATAACTTTCACATAACGTTCACATAGTTTCACATGTTTTTCCCATGTCTTGTGTTGCCAGTGTGTCTGACAGTTTTACCCGATCACTTGCCCTCCCTCCGACCTTTCACGAAACGTCCGACAGCTCCTATTTTATCGACCAGTCTCAGTATCTTCAGAGAACTAACACTTATATTGGTTCACACAGGTAGGTTACAATATTAAAGTTTTTCTTGGATTTTTTTTTTAATTTTTAATAAAAAATTTAACTAGTTTTTTCCAATTTTATATTTTTATGAACCATATTTGACCTTGTTGTAGAACTTTTAAGTGGGTATTTAGGATTTTTATCTTCAATTTATGATAATTAGAAGAAATAATGGTTCTGAAGCTGGTATTTATTAACACATTTTTGTTTGTTAGCAATTCAAATTTCAAAGATACATTTTTTTTTGACAAAAGCACAGAAATAAGTACCATATGTTCTATAAGCTGATATGGTCAAATATGGTATTTGTATCTAGCTTTACAATTTTTTAATACAAAAATTTATGATTATAGAAATGAATCCCATATTTTATTCATCTGCAAAGTTTATGTTATGTCGTGATTTTGCACAGCCACTCCTGCATGTTGCTTGAAAATATTTGTGATTTTAGTATACATATTTTTGAAGAATTATTCATACTAAAATATATTAGTACTTATTTTATGATCTGTTTGGAGTTTTGAAATATCGCCATGAAAGGTTTTAGTGGTGGAGTACCTTTAGGCAACAGTGTTTTACACTTCTGATATGGGTTTAGAAAAATGATTGAGGTCAATTTGTGACTCAAACACTTAAAATTTTGTGAAATAGGTTTTGTGTGTCAAGAATAGATCCTAAATTCTTTAAAGAAAACAGTTTTAAACATCCAGATGTAAAATAACAACCCATTGAAAGGGATTAAAATCAAAACAGTAACCAGAACATGAAGTAAACCGAAAAAATGTCTGAAAAAATTGTCTGTGTAAAAATAAATTATATTGCATTTGTTGTCATTAAAACATAAAGTCATAACATGTGGCTGCATCTCTCATGGAAATATCATTTCCGTTGCCCACTTATAGAATATATATTTGGATCTTTCACAAAACCAATTTAACGCTAATGTACACTTTCATCAATCAGGTTGTAGAATTCCAGACATGTGTTATATGGATGTAGATTTTCGGGAATTCCCATAGGTTGCTTCAAAATGCAAGTTGACAAATTTACTGCCAGTTTTAAGTGACTTTGACAAATCAAAGCACTGAAAGTCTTGATAACCAGCAACCACTTGGGAATATCTGACTTTTATAATTTGTTTTAATATGCTTTACGTATATTAACCAATAATGTAGTGAATTTAATACTGTAAATATTTCTATACATAGTGTATATGAAAAAAATATATATTGAATGTTTCTCTTTTTTCCTCTATAAGCCCTGCATTAGATAAGCCCAGGTAGAACGATTTTACTGTTACACTAACTTTTCAGCTTGAGTTTTACTGATGATACATATTGGTACATTCTCTTTTTTATAATCAACAAGTTTTAGCTTTATTATGATTTTATTTATATGCTTGTCCTTTTTATTCTTAAGGCTTTTTTAGTTTTTAGTATTTTATTCTAGTCTTCAACATGGGTCTTTTTTCTATATGTCTGAATTCCAATAACTGTACAAAAACTATTAATAATAAATTGAAGTAATATGCGAAAAGACAAGACAGATGTCATTAAAAAGGATCCCTAATGAAAGTATAGAACAAAGTGTTTTCAATAATAATGAGTGTTTCAGTTAAGACTCAATCAACACTAATGTTTTATTTTATGTTTATTTCTTCCTATCTCCTTATGTACAACTTTCATTCTTGTTTAAACTAACTGTGTATTCATTTTACCTTTTTTTCCATAAATATTAGTTTTAATCCCTCTTCTTTTATAACGTTACCACAGGCACCAAATTTTACAGCCAATACGTAAGAAAGATTACCCCACCCACCATGCTTTAGGTTACGATCATTCTCCTCTCTCACCAATACAAGAGAATGATTCTCATAATGAAACGAAGAGGTACAACAGCTTGCATGCCATCCCTGCTATGATTTCTTAATGCATGTACATATATTTGCATGTTTCCTCATATAACCATACATAATTTCATTATTTGCATGTTTACTCAAGACAAATCCTCAACGTCACACAAAGAATTGACCTTTATATGCATTTTCAGACATTTTTTGTACTTTTCTCAGTTTTCAGAAACATTTTTTCAGTAAAATATTTTAATAAATGCAATTCATGCCGTGCATGTTATTTATACTCGTTTGCAAATTATTAATTTGGTTCTCCGTAGCTCACTGTCACTGTATTTGCATGACTTACTTTGAACTGTTTTACACCATTTTAGTTAAACTGTATAATTTTTCTTTTACCATATTAGTATGAATTCACAAACTTACTTTTGTTCAGCAAAACTGCAATGCAAAACAATTTATAGTTTTATATTTGATGAAAAAATATATTTTTACCTTTTCAACATAATGTGAACTTAGACATGTTTGTTTTGGTCTGAATTGTGTGTATTTCATAATATGAAAGTTGGCAACTTTAAATCCAATTGTCTTATATATTAAATATTATGTTTTACATTATTGCAAAGAAAAATATCTTTCTCTGTGAATATTAGACTGTGCAAATTTCAAATTATTACATTTGGAAAAAAATATCCCACACAAACATTTTCGATTTCACATAATGTTACTTTTATCCCAAAATAGATTCTAGCTTTCTTTGCTAAGGCAATGTAAAACTTCTGTAGATTTCCCCCAACCTAGAGCAATTCACCTATATTTATAAACAAGAGATTCCTGCAGTATAATTATACACAAGTGCTGATTGTAGGTCATTCTCAGCTGATCCCAGGTATTATATACTAGAACACTGTAGATCCACATTATATATCGACCCGTTTTATATGTGTATTCTAGCAGTACTATATGAACATTAAATTTATACTTTTGTACTTTGTTTATAAATGAAAAAAAAACATTCAGGGTTCTCCCTGGATTATGAGGATTGTTTTGTAGGAACTTTTTCTGTGTGTCAAATAATCATATTATAAATTATATCATTTTATTGCCACAGTTGGCAAAAAGGATTTATAATTTAAGTCATTATGTAGTCGTAGCTTTAAAGATGCTAGGTCTGTATCTTTATACCCTTAAAATTAGTCACAAATCTTGCAATATGTAAAGTGTACTAAATAAATAAGCATTGCAAAAGGAATTGCAAATTTCAGTGACAAATAATGTGTTTTTGGACAAAAACTAAAAACACAACAACAACAATACAAAAAATCAAACATAAAAACCCTTGCCTGAGCCGGGGATTGAACCAGGGACCTCTTGCACCCAAAGCGGATGCGTTACCACTGCACCGAGTCAACTGAGAGTATCGATTGTAGTCAGGCTATTCAACTGTTTCGACGCAATGGGTCGAAACGTAAATAAACAAACCCGAATTTGCGGGCCAGACATTTTCAACAAATACATGTTTTCTGTAATATTTTTACATGCATGAATAACTATATTTAGCAGTTTCTCATATTTACGGGAGTAGGTTTCGCTGCTAAAATATGGTTAAAATGTAAGATGTAAACAATTCTGACCTAAAAGATACAGACGTAGCATCTTTAATACATTTGACATGCTTTAAATAAAAAAAATCCTTTTGATTTAAGTTGTATTTTGTTTTTCTAGAATTGTTTAATGTATATCAGAAAAAAAACCCACAAAAAGACAATGCATTTTATGCAAAATATGAAATGTATACACCCAGTACAAAAATTGTTATAATACACCTAATATATGCATTATTTAGGTTAAAAATACAGGAAATATTTGTCTGTTAAATATTGCAATTTTGTATATTTTCTTCATCTAGACCAAAGCCTATTCAGCCCTTCGTAGTAAGCCACGATGTTTTTTCAAGGCTCGTATTTATTTGACATATATAGATGTCACGCAACGCTGCACATAAAAATAATGCTTTTAACAATAACAACATGTCTTTAAAGATGCTTGTCCTATATCTTGCTACATGTACTCTTATTATTGATCACGAAAATAACAACAAGATTGAAACACTGAAAACAGCATTGCAAAAGAAATTGTAAAATGTAATGACAAATAAAGTTTGAAGGACTGCTAAGTGATATAAACCACAAAATATGATGACTAATTTATAAACAACCAAACGTACAATTCCCTGCCTGACATTGGATTCGAACCCAAGGCTTCTTGCACCATAGTCATTGAATACGCCAACCGATCAGTCACCAAAGCAGTTTATGTATTGACAACTTGAAATGACGTCCGATGTTTGACAAAATGGCGGGTAAGATCGTTACATCAAACATTGCAAGTGCACGTAACCAGTGATACTCAAAAGAATCAGTGTTCTGATTGGCCCAAATGACGTTGTACGTTATGGCGTAACATAAATTCCTGCATTTTTGACAGGCACCAGATGTCATTTCAAGTGGTCTGTGGATACGTAGTGAAGTTACTCAACTTTTATGAATGCAGGCTTAGGATAAACAAACAAATCCAAGTAAATGGGCTACACTGTTTCAACAAAATCTTTTTTAAAGTATTAAAAATGTATGAGTAATTATATTTGGTGACTTAGCATACTTAGGGTAGTAGGCTCTACTACTTAATTGTGGTTAAAAAGAGAAATGTTAACAAATCTGGTCGCAAGATATAGACAATGCATCTTTAAATCAGTTAAAAAAACTAACATTGACTGTGTAAGAAGAAATTGTGATCTTGGTACATGTACCTACTTGAGATACTTTTGAAAAGACGTTAAGTATGTCATTACTTTTACTAACAAGTAGTGTGTCTTTAAATTAATTTTTCATCTAATAAAATTCAGTGTACTTACATTAGAAAGCCTGTGCAAAATATTCTAAAATTGAGTTAAAAAATATTGAATGGTGTTGTCGATATTGTCCATGCATGGCTATAACCCACTTGTAAAAAATGTAGAATTAACATGAAAGAAAACCAACTGTTAACATAATAGCTTTCATGTGATTCAGAAATATTTAACATAACTTTCATGTGATACAGACAAAATTTAACATAATTAACATGCAATAAAACACTCATATAAGTCAGTTAAACCATATTTTTGCTACACATAATTATGCTTAACAGGGTTAAATATAATATAAGTTCGATGTATATGAATTTGGGAAAACTACTGTTGCTGTTGAAAGATTCCATATTTAATTTTTTTGACATAAATTATAAAACAGTGCTATAACGTACATTGTATATTTTTTAATTTGTTAAACCGAGTAAATTTCAAAGGTGTGCCTTCACGCTTAAAAAATGTTATACACAATTTACAAACAACTACAGGGTTGTGATAGTTTGACCTGATCTGAATACATGTAGTAACTTACTTGACCATTATAAAAACGATGGTATTTTAATTGTTTGAACTTAATTTTAAAAAGTACAGAATTTTTAAAGTAAATCTTTTGATCTTTGTTAATAAACTTTAACATTTTAACAGGAACTATTTTGATAATTATACAATCTTTACAATTGTATACAGATAATCTTTTGATTATTATTATTATTATTATAAACTACATATTTTTCAAGTTACTCTTTTGATAACCATTAAAAACTCACAATTAAAAAAATAAATATTTTTTACAATTCAACAGGCCAGGGGTAGGAAGAAGAAACTTGGAAAAGCTTCAGAAAGGACAAATCCCCAGCGGTAAGCCAGGGGTCGTGTCCAAGATGGGTCAGTTTGACCTGGATATTCCAGACTCCTCGAGCAAACTGGCCAACAAGTTCATCCCTATGCAACTCCGGACCCAGCCTTCCAACCTGGGCATAGGACAACTGCAGAGAATGAATACAACGTTGAATGGTGATCTCACAGGTACAACAAGTTTTTGTTGGTTTGATTTGGACTAAAACAATTAATGTGTATGTGTTTTTTTTTGGTTACCAGACCCTACATAGAATATGACAGTGACCTTATGTGTTTGGGCTTTCAGATTTTTACTCTTCATGAGGACTTTTATCGTTGTTTCCTCAGATTAGTTCAATCCAAAAAAATGTATTTTCATGGTAAAAATTAACAAAAAAACTCTTATAAACCTTACTTTTTTTAAATGCCCAAAACACATTTTTGTATTTGGCCTCAATTTTCATTTATTGTTTTAAGTAAACACTATTAAATCCTTGGATTTAACCCAATACTGCTGTTTAAAATAAATGTGCTAAGAAAACTTTATGGTTTAAACTGCAGAAAACCCATACTGACATTTACATGTACATGTATTTGTGTATTTAATTTGTACTTTTTATAAACATATTTTTATTTTATTAAATTGCAGTTATGGTCTAACAGATACTGCAAAAGCAAAACATAATAAACTGATTTTACTATAAATATTGTCACATAACTTTGTACCTTGCTTTGTAATATAAACCCTTGAACTATTCAGTGATGTGATCATTCCATTATAACCGGCAGGTCGTAGAACATTTGGTAGACATCTAGGTATGAGATGAGACTGGTTGGCCGATTCATATGTATTGCATGTAGAACATTTGTTGCTAGAATGGTTACTGCGATCCAATGTATTGCATGTACAAAATATTTGTTGCTGGACTGGTTTTTACATTCAAATGTTTTAATGTAGAACATTTATTGCTGAACTGGTTCCTGCAATCCAATGTATTACATGATTGTAGAACATTAGTTGCTAGACTGGTTTCTACAATCCAATGTATTAATGTAGAAAATTTGTTGCTGGATGTTTCGATTGATAATTCTCAGTTTGTACATGGCTAAAATGATGTTTATTGTCACCGACTCATGCAGTTTTTGTTCAAGATTTTTGTTTACATTTTTGACTCCATATACATGTATAATATCGGGTCACACATAGGTTTCACACGATCATGTTTAGTGGATGTTTTTTTTTAAATTTTACTAAAACAATGTACTAGTCAGTTGGCCAATTTACTACATTCAAGATAAACAGTTCAAAATGCAAATAGGATTCATTTAATGAACCTTAAGTCTATGTATAACTGTAACTACACAAGTATGTAACTTGCTTGACCAAGAAGAAATACCACAACTACAAAAAATGTAACAAATGCCATCTATATTCATGTAATTCCAGCTTCCAACAGCATTGCCTTCAAGCGAGTGGAAGCTATGACACGTAGTCAAACACTAGTAGAAATGCGACAGTCCCATCCTCTGCCTAGCAACAGTAGTGTCCCCATGGAGAACAGGAGAGATATCGTCATGCCAGCAAAAGACAGGTTGGTAAAGTTCTTGCTTGGGCGTCAGTGGTGTGGCATCGTTCATTACTACTGATGAATGGCTTCAATAAAACCGAGGCTGCTGTTTTCTCGTGCAGCCTATGCTTCCTGAGGGCTTTCCCTTTCATCAGTTTAATTAAAACATATTTCATTGCATCTTCTGTTTTAATCTTTTGATGTCATGATGATGATGATGATGATGATGATGATGATGATGATGATGATAATGATGATGATGATGATGATGATGGTTGCCATGCAGCAAAATACAGCTTGTTATACACATTAGCACATTTTTATCATATATATTGTTTAAATCTTGTTTAGTTTAGCCTTACCCCCCCCCCTCATCATCCTCACCAACATCATCATCAATGCCATGACTTTTGTCTTCAGTAGTCTCCTATTTCTTCTTGTTACATACTTGTTATTTATGTAACTATTTGTTATTTGTTAAGCAACCCTTTATTTTTGTATATTTCTGAGTAAGCAAACGTTCTGAGTTACATATGTACACACAAAGTCAGCTTATCACTCCTACTAATGACCATAATATAAATTTTTGAGATGTTTAAAGAAAGAATGTTGTAAACAATGTAGATATGTCAAGTTTCTCGTTTGTTTCAGACCTGGAGGTAACAAAAGGTCAGGGCCTTCTCCTGGAAAGATCCACAAACTGGGTGCATCCCAGGGCTCCACGAACAGTCGAGGTGGAGAACCAGACTCTATGCTTCTCCAGCAGTCCTGGGGAAACGATTATGGCGCCCTCCAGAACGTTAGATAGGCATACCAAACATACACCTCCCTCCAAATATTAGATAGTCACATGGTGCCTGTCAAATTATTAGATTGGCATACCAAAACATACACCTCCATCGAAATTTTAGATAGTCATATGGTGCCTTTCAGAAATTTAGGTAGTCTTGCATTATTCACATTTACCGTCCTTGAAGATGAGTATAGGTCCTGTCCAAACACTGGAAAGTTTTATGCCGCCTTCCAGAACTTATGGCAGTCTTGCTTTATTTACATTGAACGTTCTGGAAAATGACTACAGCGCCTTCTTCTACGAAGAACTAGATAGTCAATATGGTTATGAAAACATTCATTGGAAGTTGAATTAAGCACTTTTTTGATCATTTGTTAGTCAAAATCTCTTTGGCAACACGTTTTTGAAAATGGCTTTAGCTCCTTCCAGAACAAAAAGTCAGAGTCAGACTATCAACAGTCCTGCTACACTCATGGGGAAATTACTGTCGCATCATGCATCAAATAGGCAGTTGAAATAACTGAATGGATTGTTGCATTTGGTGCTGACCATCAAGCAGTTGGAAGAAAAACCTGATTGGATTGTTGCATTTTATAACTTATTGTTTGGCTGCAATGTGCTTCAAAATGTTTGCATAGTGATGAACTAGTTTATTTGTTTGTTAAGTTGTTAAAGATGTTCCATACTGAACTTACATATTAGAACTACTGTTGTGAGTATGTGCACTCAAACCTGGTTATACTTCAGAGTTAACATTGAGTATTATTGTCTGTTTTAATTTTACGTTTTTTTGTACATTGACATTAGGAATGATTAGACGTTGTAGTGAAGCAAATAGCATTTAATTATGTCAAGTTGCAATGATCTTGAAGTGACAATTTTACAGTCAAACAAGGACTTGCATAGTTTATAAAAACCTAGAGAGTATCAAGTTGTTTACTTTAAAACAGAAAGCTAAGGAGAGCTCTATTTCTTATAAAAGCAAAACACAACTCATAATAATATTTATTTAATTGACTTACAATCTTTCAAACTGAAATTCATTTTCTTTTTACAGGTTTTACTAATATTTTGTCAGAATATGCAATATATGTGCACATATGTATTAGTGTAATATTTGAGATATACATGTATAAGATGTCCTTAAGAGTAAAGTTCTATAAACATAAAAAGTATTTATTTGCCCAAATGTGGCTACTGACAGTACTGTTAAGATTGCCTGGAATTACATGTATTATGAGGATAAGTTATATAGTTTTCAGGTAAAAATTATAATGCCTTGCATTTAATGCACCAAAGAAGTATTTTGCTGATTGATGTTGTATTTGTGTTTTTGTACATCAACTAAACATTCTTTAGGTTTGACAGTTTCTTTATCTATTTATTGCCTGTTTTAGTATTAATTAAATTGATCTGTTTTAGAAGTACATTGAAATATATTTTATAAATTACATTATCTATAAGATATCTGTCATTTTACCATTATAATAACAATAATAATAATAATAATAATAATAATAATAATAATAATAATAATAATAATAATAATAAATATTATTATTATTATTATTATTATTATTATTTTTATTATTGTTGTTATTGTTATTATAACGTTATGATTTTGTGAAACCAGTCATGTCTGATCATTAAACTGTTATGTTTATGCATGAAAATAATATTTGCGTTTGTGTTGTTTGTTTTTATACTTTCTGCATTTTAGTGATATTTTACCCCCTACATTTCCCTTGTATATATTAGATCCTGGGATATTTTCAACTTGGCCTGTGATGATGTTCCCCTTTTTTGCTCATTTTATTTGATATATTTATGATACCTATTAAAGAATTTAACAAATATGTTGTCGTCGTCGTTGTTGTTGTTGTTGTCGTTGTTGTTGTAAGTAAAGGACTTAGCACTAGACGAAGGATTGAACAATCTATCAAAGATAGTTGTGTTGATCACTTTTGGAAACCGGGTAGCAATGACAATAAATGTTACGAATATCTACTAGATAGAGATAAATGGCAGACAATTTCTTGTACTTTTATGCATTTAATGATATCCGTATTTATAATAGTGTGTGTGCGAAAACGAGAATATAACAATGTGCATACACTGACTTAACTGATCAACTTGCACATAAAAATCATCCTTTTTGCATCAGGCCGATATTGCGTACAGAGCTAAACATCCTTATGACAGACAGTCATCCGTCATCCGAAACGTGTCATCCGTTGGTTCCGAAGCAGGTCCGTTTGTTGTTATAGAAGACCATGTAAAAATTGGTGTCCGAAACCCAACTGTGGATTACATGTACAGTCGGAATTTCACCACAAAATGCTAAATAAATTAGTATTTCATAATGAACAATGATTGTATCAAATATGTTTATTTTACCACTCTCAATTTTTGCATACCATGGTGTTGCGGTGTATCATTGCTCACCTATCATCCATTTTAATCCGAGATCGGGCCGATCGTTTATTGTTATTCAGGGAAATATACTTTGAAGTACCACATTTAAATATATTAGGAAAAAACGACTTGCAAGTACTGGCTTTACTTAAACAAAGGTCCAACACGAGCCGGCATCATTCTTTATTATGAATCAATAACATCTGCCACCTTGTGCCCTGTGGCACAATAGTTATATAGTCTTATCCAATTATATACAGAATTAACAACTCTACGCAATGTAGGTTAACGGATGTCATTATAATGATTCTTTAAAAAGGGTTTAAGTAACCGTATGAAAATAAATATTATATGCAATATTGTGATTGATTTAGTAAGTCCTTTGTGAAAGATATATACACGTATAAAAACAACTTATTTAGTATTTTTGATTTCTTTTGATTAGTACTTCAGTAATATATGGTTACAATCACCGGTTGTTTGAATAAGTTATTTTAAAGAGAAACATGATATTACAACACAACTTCCTGGGTCAAGGCATAGGGCCGTCTCCACCGAAAAGGCAAAATAAACCTTAGGCTATTGAAATCTGACTTTGTGAATAAGAGATATATGATATTTAAACAACCAGGGTTTATACTGATCTGAAGTATGATTGCTTCATTCTACGTTTCATTTTTCCTTCTTCAAAATTTTGAACCTTCTGTAGAGATAACATTTTCCGAAATCAGAGGTTTGAAAAAGGCCGTATCTTTTAAATGAAATGTATTGCGTTTTCCTTATTTTATTTTCATAGTAGTATTTCATATCTACATTACATAATGACATCTAAGATTCTAACAGATGCAGAGCTGAATCGCGTCTTTTTGTTCTGCTAGACACGAAGTGAATATACGATTAAACCAAGTGTGCAATAAATGTGCATTCTTTGCTTTTGGTATGAAGTAGAAAAACTTAAATAATGTTCATGTGCTTCAAACAATAAAACGGCAAGTGATACATGTGTGTATCTATACTTTTGAAACATTTCAACAAACATGAGTAAGAAGGAGAATCAAAAACCAGTAAACGTTGAAGGGGAAGCGAAAGCTAAAGGACCTGTGGAACTTGTTGAGGAGGAACAACAACCGGATGTTAGTATGTTTGGCGAATCTTCTGGACTGGCTGACGCTGTTCTGGTCGTGGATGGAATTCGTATTCCGGTCATAAAGGCGGTCCTAAGCATCGCGTCTCCTGTTCTTAGAGAAAAATATCGGACGGCAAAAGACGAGGTCCCGGAAGCAGAGTTACTAGGCCAAAGTTTTAAGGAGGTACAGTTGTTTCTTACATGGATCTATCCTGACAACTGTCAAACTCTAACATGTAAGTCAAACATAAGTTCTCCTTTTTTACAAAAGTATGGCATGATTCTGTTTATGTCGCTTTAAGCTCAACTTAGCATAACATTCGTATTGTGAGGTTTTAAGATCGCACACTGTCAAGATGTGTGTGTACAACCCTTTTAAAGATGCTCAAATGGTTCCATGTGTTTACATAAGATTGTCATGGGGGTATATTATTTATGGGTTCGTTTAAAACATAGTATTTAAAACATTCATTGTATGAAACCACACATACTTCAATTATGTTTTGGGGGTCAGAAAAAGGTCTAAACGGTCACATTTGGACATGATGTATATAGAATAACCCTTTCGAAGGATTTGCCTTATACACTGCTATTCCAAATGTACTGAACTTAAACACGAATGATGGATTGGGTCCCTAATAAAATTGAAAAAAGGGAACAAATGATTGCGGTTGGTTTGCATAAGTAGGTCTGGTGGTAAAGCAATATCGTTTATTGAAAAAATAGAATTTTCGTGTCTGAAACACAATGTATATAATATAGTTTTCATATTGCTTTTCATCAACTAGACATCTCACACCAAAATTGTTTAAAGTATGCCGCTTAAGTAAAAAATGGTCCAGCTATAGGCGTCACATGTTTCCATTGAACACAATTATATATAAGAAATTCGCCAGCGTCTTCTACAAACTGCATAGCCAACTTTGATAGATAAAGGTTTTAAGAAAAATATCATTGTGTGACCCTCTACTTAAATTGTTTAAATTAATTTGGTTGGCTGCTTGCCTATGTCAAGGGTACTCAGGTGAGTGTCTCATTGTTCACAGCGTCCCTTTGTTTATTAAAAATCATATATTGGTCAAAGGACATCAGTTGTTTGCAGAAAATGATAAATAATAATTATATATACACGTGTTTGTTGTATTATGATTTCAGGGGCTATCGCATGCAATGTTCTACCAACAGCCCATGCGTTGCAGGCTACATCTCTATTGAAAAGATGTGAAACTGTGCTATATGAGTATGTTACCACTCGATTTGCCGATGGAAAAGAAGCAGACACGTGCAAACGTGTTTTTTCATTCTTACACCTTGCTGAGAAATGCAATCTTCGAACCGTTGTCGAGTTTTGCGTTCAGGTCGCCTCCGAGTATTCATATAATCAGCGCCAAGAAGCTTTGATTTGTTTTCCCGTTTCGACCGATTTGAATTTGAAAATAACAAGCATGGCGGAACAAAGGCTTGAAATTCTAGCCGAAGATGACAATGTTCTTATACTGAAATGTTGTTCCAAATCAGCGACATATGAATTGCATGATAATATAGCGGCTTTTGAAAGGCAAAATGAAAGTCTAAGAGGTCTCCGTTTGGCATTTTATCATATGCCTGACAATAAAAGTCTGATTTCGACTTTTGTTAACAAAGTACGGAAAGAAATGAAAAAAGATAAAAAATGGAACACATCGTTTGGGCATGAATATGGGCTTTTGCCTCTAAAGGTGAAAAACTACATTAAGGGGCGTAAAGTGGATGAATTTTAGAAAAAGAAAAACATTTTGATCACGTACATTCACCATATGTTACTTGAGCTTTGAAGATGCAAAATGTTTCGTTAAAAGGTGAAAGCCAATCTTCTTGGACAGTTATAAATACGATGTCCAATAACAAGTCACCTGTTACCGACTTGGGTAGCCAAGTTTTCTACTTTTTTAAACAATAAAGTATTTGCCAAATACAGTAAACTATTTATATCTGTAAAAATATATATTATGAACATTGAACAATATTTTAATACCTTATTATTGTTGTGTACATAATTTTTGTTTTTTGTTTTTGTTTTTATAAACAGTACTTGCATATTTTATCTGCATTCGCTTGCAAATCACATGGGGTATTGCGGATAAAATTTGTTTGTGATGAAGTTATGATGTAATCAATTCATTTTGAATCAAAGTGACACAAAGAAGTTTATATTATATACATTAAAGTGTGTGTGGTGCTCAACGAAGACCACTTTTAATGTATATGTTTCTCAACGAAGTCAAATTCAATTTAAAGACGAGGGTCTTGCTGTTTATATGAGTTTTCGTTGAGTAACAACTACACTGTCTCCGTTGAGAACCACAGCCTGTGACGCTTTGATTGTACCCAGTGAGCACTATCACATGATACAAACTCCGCTGCTCCGACATACGGTCCAACATCCGCCAAACTCACAGCTCTGCCTCCCTGGCGGACAAGATAATGTTTTCGCGATCTTCGCGACATTTATTGTGTATTGTTTCCCCCAAAGTATTTGTATTAGTTTTTCAGATATTGAAAGAAACCATTCTACCGGAGTTTCATTCAGTTATTAGCGGGTAAATGATGCATCTTAAGACAAAACCGCTCGCTTGTTTCTATATTTGGGACAGCTGATATTGTGTATGACAAAGCTGCGTTGCGTCAGGGAGTTGCGTTGTTGTGTACCGTGTGGCCAATAACATGTATCAGACTATCAATGTATTGGTTAAGCGTCTGTCTTTACGTATTTACTATTTATACAACTGTGGTATCTAAACAATAACACATTGTAATTGCAATTGTCATATAACTCTTTTCCGTGTGTAGTTGAAATATTTGTAAATGTTTGGACACAAGAACATAACAACCGTTTACCTAAAAAAAGTTGTCCATGTGAATAATCTTATCTTAAATCGATTCACATTTATATACTTTATCTTGTGTAAACAGGAATCAACTGTTCTTTGGTTTTTTTTGTTGTTTGACGTTTTTTGTAAATACTGCAAAAAAGGACTTACAAATCTTAAATAGTTTTTATTTAGTTATTTGCCAAGTAGTATACTAATTTATTAAAGACTATTTAACGCAGTCCAAGCGGTCAGCACATTCGCTATAAGAGGCTGGTAATGCATCCTCGGATACCCAGGGGTGATTCCGCTCGCTACATCAACCTCTGGGACAATTAGTTGAATTTCCTTAGATGTACCGCTGAATGAATACTATCATTTTATTGGTTTCACCATCATTTTCGGATGAGCAAGATGACCAATGAAAACGATCCTTACAAGAGAGCAGTTATCTGATTGGACAGCAAGCTATAACGTTTCGTATCGATTTTCGGTGGCAGATTCTTAGCTTTTCTAGCTAATTGTCCCAGGGGTTGATGTAGCGAGCGGAAAGGAATAGTAAGTCTTATATCTACATAAAGACAGTGTTGAAAGCAGCGTTCAATCAGACAAACATTAAAGTATAGCATTATGGCCATATAAAAAGTTACATAGTTATGCAAATAGCGATCTTATCATAAACCTTGGTGTTGTTCTTGTTTTAATCGAATAATATACGAATAATAAGGATATTTTTATTCCACATAGACACCATCTGTCAAAAACATTTGTTAAAACATTGCAATTTTTCTTTTTCATAGACATCTGTGAAAATAATGTTTACCAAAAAAAATTGAAATAACATTCGGAAAAGGAGCTAGGTTTCTTTCAATTACAAATATGCCATCAGTGTAACAATTATACATTTCTGTTTGTGGTTTTTGTATCTGAATGTGAATCGTATTTTAAATGTTTTGTTATAACTTTTGTTTTAGAAATGGAAGCTTGAAAATAAACCCTTATTTATTAGCGTTCAAAGACTTGAAACATATTAGTACTAGTTTCGGGTTTGAAATAAGTCCGATTGAAATCCCGTTTGAAATATTGTTTGCGTTTGTTTCTATTTTTAATTATCCTTTAATACGTATTGAACACTGAAAAAGATATTGCTCAATCTTGAACACAACACTTGAACATTTGAATATTTGTACAAATAAATAATTTTGTTAATACAATTTACAATTTTTAATACGTCAACTTACAAACAAGTAATGTACCTTCAGCGTATCTGCAACACTATAACTCAAAACACATACCTTCTGTCATGTAAAGAAATATATCATAGGCACCTCTGCTCTGGTATTCAGAGCTACTTTCGTGCTTCCTTCATTTCAAATTTGCTCTACATTTTGTGGTTTATATTTCCTTATAACTCCTCTGTAACTTTTCCATTTCCGTCACTGGTTCGACCATAAAGCATGTTGAAGTATTCTCGAGTATTCTTGAAGCGAACTCGAGAGCATTGGTAACGTTAAACCTGAAAATGAAATAAAGCAACAAAATATTCTCCTGAAATGGATAACATCATGTCATAAACGAAACAATTATGTCCTTCAACGTCAATACTGCCTGCGTCAGAAAAGCGCCTTGTATGCAAATACTGTAAACAAATATGTGTCTTAAAGGAACTCCGCTGAGGTCTGGTAGTGTAACACACTAAAAAATATTTTTTTCGAAAACCTTTATGTTCTTGTTACCAACGTAATTAATGTATCAAAACTTGTTTTGTGGTACCTAAATATGCCCTCTATCGATTTGGCAACTCGGTTTATTTGGAATGTATCTGTTGAACAGAGAAAAGCGTTTAAACGCTTTTCTGAGATCAATATATATAATAGAAGTTTTCAACGAGTTGCCAACCGATAAAATACATATTTAAGTACCACGAGATAGATGTATCTATTTTCTGCAGCATTTCTAATATGAAAGTTCCATACTATTTAATAATTTTATTAAGCTTACAAGTTTTACAAATAATGAGTTATTTAATTAGGACCATTTGCTTGAGTAACACAAATTTACTCACATTTGAAGTAAGTGTAATGTCAATATTTATCACTGCAACAAGACTTAAATTACTCACTTTAAAGTATTGTAAACTTGGTTTGAAGTGGCATTCATGCATATTCCGTATTCCGCCGAATTTATAAATAGTAATCAACTACTCTAATTGGCTTTGGAATATCGTATAGCTTTATGCATGAAAAGTGAGTAGGTTTGACGTAAATCATCATTATTTCTGTGGTTAAGGAGATGCGCTGTCACGTGGACTTTTTAGGTTCAATTCCCGAAAGATGCGTTTTCATTTTGAACCACTTTTATAGGACAGTGTTTTACTTTTTTTAGGATTTAAAACAATGAAATGGATTAAAAAATAAAAAAACCAAAAATGAAATTATATAAAAATGAAACAAAACGGCACTATATAACACTACTTTCAATAGTTATGTGAGCAATAAACACAATTATGCAATTATCTTCGTCCAACAGTATTTGAACACTGGCTGACGGTGTGACAGGCGCACACTCAACCGCTGTACTTAGCATTTCGATTTATTATTTGTGCATGTACATAACATTTTATGAGATAAAAACCTTATATTCGACTGCCGAGAAATATCCGCAAACACCCGAACTAGCTTACGATTGTTTCCGAACAGTAATGAGTGCCACTTGGATGTTTTTTAAATGTAGTCATAACGATATGATTCTGAGTGACAATATTAGGAAATGGTCATAACTTCAGAAACTAAGAATATATCAATGTTATCAAGGCATTTGCACTGTAAGAGTTTTAAAACGAAACATTCGGCACAAGGGACACATACACCACAGACACCATTGTATTAAAAGATCAAATTACCAAATTTACTACCATTACATTTTTATTTTGGTAATATCTGCTTAGTGAACAAATGGAGTGCATTAAACTGTCAAATGCTACACATTAAGAATTGTTTATTACACAATTGCACAATGAAGAGTATTGGCAAAGTGTTCATTCTTGCATTTTCCTTGACAAATAAGCAAGGTTTAACAAGAGCTGTCCTACAAAGGACCGGTATATGTAAACGTGTTTCTTGTTATGCTTTGTTTTTGTACGGACCATATTGTCATGGTGGACTTAAACTGCACTGTCTGCAAAAATTGTTTTTTTTTTAACATTTCTTCAATTGATACAGTATTTTATGTGTAAATGTCTTGTTTGTCATTTGCGTCATCGATTCTCAAACATACTTTAATGTTTTAATGTTTTTATGTTTTTGTTAGATTAAGTCATGCCTTAAAACTGGAAACGATACTTAAACAGGGAAAATAGAATAAAACAGCATACATGTTTTTACACAGGAGACTGATACATGCCATGAAACAAATCGTGTTTACCCTAAAGGTTTTGTAATGCCTGATATATTAAATTGTCGTTTTGTTCTCATCCTTATGCAAATGTTGTAAATATATATTTGTAAGTTCTATTAAGACATCTGCTGGAATATGTCTACAAAACAGATACCGTTTTTCCGAGATAATGATATCTGTTGAGGAATGGGCATCTGTGTTTGTCGTGTTTAGGAGACCTGATCTAGCAAAGTTGACATTTTACGACATGAATCATAGTCATTACCAATTCACAAAATAGACACTGAAGGTTTGGCATTTATCAAGATAAAGTATAACTGGGGACTGCAAGACCGTCTGTGTATAAAATTGAATAGATGATCAAAGAACAACAGGTTGCTGACAAGGCTGATATTAGGGCAACTTGACAAAATGTCCCAAACTAGAACAAACACGACGGCACGACAGAAAATGAACAAAACACGACGCAACTAACATTTGTGTGTTTTCAAAGTCGGATTATTAAAAGTCAGGTAATAATATTATACGCACACTATTCACTCAAACATTACAGTAGAAAATGCGAAAAAGTAAACTCAGCATTTCCAAAATGAAGGTTCTACTTTTACGGTTGGCATGATTTCGCAGTGTTGTGATTCTCCACACAGAGAAATCACACTCATAAATCTGTTTACAGTCCTGGTACAAGTATAACGCAACGATGGGATTGAAGTACACGAATGACATGAATCAAGTTATCAATTCTCAAGATGCTTACATCATTTACACTTATTATATCGCGACAATTAGATTAAAGTGCAAACGAGACATTTATCAAAGTATTAATACATGTACCCTCGTCCCGCATTGCATCTTAAGTCGAAAGCACTTATATTTATTGTAAATTTATTCCGCCAAAACTAGACTGGAGTACAAAACCACAATTTATCATTGCAACCATACACCTACTGCCCAGTGCAAAGTACATGTACTTATCTTAAACTATGTTGATGAATATATCAAACCCACACATAAGACTTCTTTGATAATGTACATAAATTCTGAAACCTCATTTCATCTGAACACAAAAATATTTAAATGTGTCGTAGGAGGCCCTTATTTCGTCCCTGACCTTATTTCGTCACCGTGTTTGTTTATGATGAAATCTCATGAGCTTTTTGTAGATTGTTTTACGCAAACTATTGGTCGAGTTAAGTATTCATGGTTGACTGATTTTCCCCAAGAAAGCATGGCCATTGGCACTTTATTGATTGAATTTTTTTTAACTAACTTACAAAATAGTCGGTATAATATTTGACCAACCTGAAATTAGGCTTTCTGGTACCCATTAAACTAAATAGGTCATATTCCAAGTGTTGTCGTCTGTTTTGTTTACATTTGTTATGAATGAACGTCACATGATCAAAATGAAACCAGTTTCAGGCAGTTGGGAAATTTGCATAGCATGTGTTATTACGAAATAAGATCACATCTAAGATGGCCGATTAAATTTTCACAAATGAGTTTTAAAAGTGTGAATTGAGGTGCTTTTGCAAGATAAAGTCTAAAAAGTGATTGTAATGGGGTGATAAATTGTTTTCATTGTTAGTAATAGTATCTCAGAGTTTACTTTTTCATTTATTTACAATCTTCGTTTGTTTCCTTAAGGTGACGAAATTAGGTCACTCGTGGATATATATTTTGTGATCTGTTACTATTTTAAAATGTTAATGACTATTTCGAGATAAAAATAGGGTTATAAATGAACATTATAACTTTTCAATTGATTAGCTTTCAAAAGTTTGAAACAAATTTGTTTGCATTTCCATTCGAGCACATATTCTGTCCATTTAAATGAATTTCGATAACGTTTTAACAGTTATGATGCAAACGGAGCATGCATCTCCTCTGGTAAGAAGTATTAAGTTAGAAACCGAACGCTGAAAGCAAGGGGTGGATACCCAGTAAATAAAACATATTTTTATTTCGTACGCACACCTTAAAATTTAGGGATCAGAAAACAAGACCTAACGTTTGCAGAATAATTCACAAACTCGGGCCTGCAATTTTCAACAAAATCGTTTTCTCCTATATTTACATATGTACACATAAATATAAAGTTGACATTTTTCTTATATAGTTTATGAACAACATTTGTATAGCATAACATTTTGAATAAAGATTTGAAAGCTACCATCTTGTGAAATATCTGAGTTTAAGAACTGTATTATTGCAATATAAAACGATTAAAAAAGAAAATACAATTATAATACTAAAGTATCTTGTTTTTTCCTCCCTCTATGTATCCATATTTAAATCAGTTGTGTACCTTGTAGTATTTCGCAAAGACATTTCTGTAGTTTGACACTAAGACCCTAAATAATACGTGGGTTTTGGGCAACCCAAACTTACAAGTCTAGAGAACGACAGCGATCATTCAGATTTTTTTTTTTTGGGGGGGGGGGCGTTAGATAAAATCCCGAATTAACCCTCCATTCTTTTTAAATGGTTACATGAAACACATTTTCTTTTTGTTAGGCCATACAGTCATATACTCTATATGTTTATTATTTAGGGCAAATTCCTTGACAACAATTATTGACAACCTTTCTAGAGTCAGGCCATCAGTTTGAATTCGAATTGTAGCTGTTGACAAGAAGGATTTCCGGTTATTATTGTGTGCGATCTTAAAGCAAATGACCTCCGGAATATACTAGAAAATTATTAGTTACAAAGTTTTCAAAATATCTCTTCAAATATAATTATAAAATAGTTGTTAGAAAACAAAATAACCTACATTTTTCACTTTTTTGCTTCAAAAACAGACAATTAGCTTTTCTGCCATCGGGATATTCCTACCATACATAACGGCTGCTGCGTTAGTAACGCAGTAGATTATGCAAAAAAGGTTTTACCAACGATTTTGTTACTGAATTAAGGGTTCAGTAATAATAAAATTCTCCACTGAATATAACTTGACCAGTATTTACCGTTAATTTTTATTTGACATTTTTGAGCATCTGGAGGTCAGCTGCTTTAAGAGCTACTCTATCACTTAAGACAAAGACATGTTCAGGGGCACCACGTTGTTAATGTAACGATTAAATCAATGTTCTGTCGTTGTTTATGTTGTATTGGGTCTCTAAGATATTTGTCAGCACAAAAATGAAACAAATGTAAGACAACACAAATGTAAAACAACAGAAACAACAAAATAATCCACACCGTGACGGCGAACAACAAAGACGACGATCGTCATTACCGTAAAAATAATATCATCATCATCATCATCATCATCATCATCATCATCATCATCATCATAATCATCATCATCAGCAGCAGCAGCAGCAGCAGCATCATCATCATCATCATCATCATTATCATCTTCATCATCATCATCATCATCATCATCATCATCATCATCATCATCATCATCATCATCATCATCATCATCATCATCACAACCACCACCATCATCATCATCGTCACAGCCGCCACCACTACCACCGCCACCACAACCTCCAAAACATAATTGGCTTTATAACTTCAGAGCCATAATGCACTATAAATAGAACATAAGACATGGTTAATAACAGATACAAGTTTGTTCTAACATCAATATCATTTAGTTTATTACGTGTATAAAAGAACTAGTTTATTACTCGTTGAGGTGTTATAAATATTGTTATATATATCACATAATGCTGAAATAACTTAAAATATATTAATCTGTCGATTTTAATAGAATATTACCGTTTATCAGTTAATTCTGTTATTTAGCACAATACACGTTTAATTCTGACCATTGAACGGAAAAGCTATTACCAACACGCACTGTGTGATCCGGAAAATTAGTTTTTGAGTTTGTTAAACATTTGGTTGGCTAATAAAGAGCACCATACACGAAGTAAGATTCGTTGGTTTTTATAATCTTCCTGATTAGAATGTCCGTTTCCACTTTAAACCGTACTATGGCACAACGAGACGGCCACTTACGATTAAGTGCGCTATATCTTGAATAGCTTAATATTTTTTCCATGTTCGCTATATAAAGAGTCGTACAATCTGCGATAAAATATGTTTCATCTTGCTCATTTGATGTGTTTTGTTGCTCGCGTAACATTTTAAGATCTCTTTACGGGTTTATATTATTTAGGCAAAAGTTGAAAGTTAAATATTTGCATTTTATACAAAATGTTGCTTCACATATTGTGCGCGGCGCTGATACCGTATGGGTTGTGCATGGATGCTAGCTCCTCAACAGGTAATCGTTAAAACTGCATTTAAATTTTAAGGTTTAAGGACAATAAAGATGCTATGCCTGTATATTTTTACCAGACTGGTTTACATCTTACCTTTCAACCAGCAGTGAAATCGACTCCCGTTATTATGAGAAACTGCCAACTATAGTTATCCATGCATGTTAATATATTGAAGAAACAACACTTTGTTGAAAAAGCGTAGCCCGTAATAATTATTTTGGCTTTGTTTGTTTATGACTAGACTATCATACATGTATATACGCTCACTTGTATCGGTGGTCTAGAGGTTATGCATCAGACTGCGTTTCCCGGCTCTGCCAAATATTTTTAAGTTTGCATTTTTGTTTTGTTGTTGTTAAGTTTTTCTTTTTTTGGTCCAAAACATAACTTGTCATGAATTTTTACAATTTTTTGTGCAATGTTTTTTCATTAAATATACTTGACATACTACAAATTTGGGACCAATATTAAGGGTATCAAAGAATAAATAATATCAATAATAATAATAATAATAATAATAATAATAATAATAATAATAATAATAATTTTATTTCTAATAAGGGTAGCTACTCAGAGTCTGTAAAATATAAAATTACCTCAAACTGAGCACCGCTATTTTGACAGAAAACGAAATACATGTAGTTTGCAGACGAGACAAAAAGAAAGCTGCTTAATTTCTTTAATTCATCAGCTAACAACAATTTTTTGTAGGTTTTAACACGGCGATTAATCCACGATTCAGCAATACTAGCGTCTTTTTGCCATCGACTTGTTGTTTCCTTACACCAGACTTAATGCAATGTCAAGTTATACTCACCAAAGAAGAACGCTTGTCACAACAGGTGGATCTTCAACTCGTCTCCAGACCCAATAATTAGTAACCCAGCAATCTACTTAGCAAACCAGTCGAGCCAATGTTTAGTTTAACTTATAGGCCGTGAGCCAGATACACTTTTGCTCCCCCAGGGGGAATTTTGTAGACCCAAATATTTTTATTCCCCTGTCTGTCCTGAGTACTACGGTATAAAGTTTGCAACTTTCCAGTGGGACGTTGCTGAGAAAATCAACTTTTAACTTTATAGGTATACACCGTTTATATTCTATTTTTTATCAATTGGATTAACATAAACCTTTAAAACATGTTTGCAACAGCCATCACTCATCATATTGAATCTGAATTAAATAAGAAAATGTGTCGTATGTGTAGATCTATAAGAAAAGGATTTGCTATTTATAAAGTTCTTTTTTCTTATTATTTACACTATTTTATATGTTTTACATATTATATACACATTGGTATTTTTTTGTTCCGATTTCATATAACTACATAGATTGAAGCAACCTTTTTGGTATATTAAGTAATTTCTAATCAACAAAGAATGGGTTGCAATTTTATTACATATAATAATTATAACATTTGATAATAATAATAATAATAATAATAATAATAATAATAATAATAATAATAATAATAATATTAATATTAATAAAAATAATTCATATCATCATATAAATCTAGAAAACCGATATTCCTTAAAAATGACATAAAGTATGTTTTTGCTGAAATTACTACTTAGTCTTTATTATTATTATTTTTTTATTATTATTTATTATTAATATTATTATTATTATTATTATTATTTATTATTCTAAATTCCCATAACTCATTAAAGCTCCAACATAATTTTGCAAACTATTATCAGTGAATGCCAACTGCCATGTAGGTTAAAAAAAATCATACCCTTGAAAATTCTCCCTAGGGGCAGGCAAGGCCATATACTGGCTCAAGGTCAATTGTTTTGGCCGGAAAATAAGAGTGGGCGATATTTCAAAGTAGCATAACTCATTAAAGCCCCAACAGAACTTTGCAAAACTTTTACCAGTAAATGCCAACTACCATGTGTGTTAAGAAAGTCATACCCTTGAAAATTCCCCTGGGGGGCAAGGTCATATACTAGCTCAAGATCTATTAGTTTACTTACACTCAAATTAACATCCAAACATACATACATACATACATACACACGAACAAATAAATATTAACATTTGTTGGTAAACCGAACCTAGAAGGCTTCTACTTTCGGTTTGCCATCACATGTTTATGATATATTTTTACAAATAATTATATTTCTAGATTGTTTGTTAAATATATTAAGGTAACATTTATCTTGTATACTATAAACATTACATAAGCTTCTATTTTCAATACTTATAAATGAAAGTTATGCATTTCTTGCACGTAAGTTTGAACACGTGATCAACAGTAATTTTTGTATTTATGAATTATAAAGGTCATATCCCGTATTGTTGTGTTAGATTAGTACTAATGAAATATGTGTTTTATGATACTTATATATTACAATATTTTTAAAAGCTTTAAAACAGTGTTTTCTTATTTCACTTTTTGATGTTGTAAGTCATATATTTGTGACAACTCTAGAACCTTAAAGAGATCCACAAAGCATTTAATATTGTTACATGTTTGACATCATACTTCATAACATTATAAGCTTAAATACCAATATTGTAATTGTTTCTTTTGCGTTGCAGAACCATTTGGAAAACGATCAAAGACATCATTTCAACAGCTCGACAGGGCATTCAATATTAAAAAGTGCGCGTTGGCTGCTGCGGATCAAGCAGCGGCTGCGTTGCACGTAAGAAAAGGAGAATTCTTTTTTGCTGTTACCTGGGTAAATATGTATTCAAGAAAATGTGAGATGCAAGGTTTGCAACAAGATCCTACCTTAATCAACTTTCCCT
>Ga0224511_10000084_pt1 | contig 29739 bp, 16 predicted proteins | sample SF_May12_sed_USG_2_FD_169988 | JGI IMG/M metagenome (GOLD analysis project Ga0224511, IMG submission 169988) | Sediment microbial communities from San Francisco Bay, California, United States - SF_May12_sed_USGS_8_1 | ecosystem: Environmental > Aquatic > Marine > Sediment | place: USA...
TATATGGCGTTACTTCACATTGCGCATGCGCGACTGTCCTTGACACATTTCAATAAGACTTGCTAATATATATTCAATACTAAGTAGTATTAATATATACCCACTACTTAATACCGTCTTGAAAATGTGTCGAATATTGAAGCATAGTTTATTATGAGTCTGCTGGTATACGTTTCGATCAACGAATGTTACGTATCAACGTGTTTTGACGTCGATATTTAACGTAACCCCACGATTTTACAAGTCACAAACACTGATTTAATTTTTCAAATTTTTAACTGTGCACACAGAATTATTGTTTTAGTTATGCTAAATATGAAAGTTATTATAAGGCTGATCAAAATTAAAAAAAAATGAATAATCTCGCATGATTACAACGTACGTGATGTGAACGACGTTTTGCATTCTAAATCAACGTTGTACTGGTTATTTTGTTATATTCAGAATTTGATTGGAATTGTTGATTGTTTGGCCTTTTAAGTGGTAATTTGTGTTAGAGGTACAAATATCAAACTATTTTCTCGTTTTATAAGACCCGTGAAAGAAGTACGTAGAAATCTCTTTTTGGTTTTACAAATGTTGCTTTTACTTTAGGATTTCCTGATTTTTGGCGTGCTATTTTTTGTTGAATGGATTATTTTGTCAAAACAATAGGGCAAATTTGAAATTTTATTTATATAACCTATATTGATACCAATGAGGTGACCAACGAACCACGCATCAGCGACTTCCGGTCCGATATAGAATAGTAAAACAATTTTTTGTAAGAAATTGATCGCTGGTACAAAGTGCTGTTTCTAAAATAAATTTATATAATATATAATGTTTTATGCAACAATATACATTGTAGCACATAAAAAATCTATTTTTTATCATCTGCGTATTTCAAGTGATAACATTACACCGGAAATGTAGAAATCAGTAATGATATAACTGCACAACACTGCGTGAAAGTAAACTGGCTAATTTTAACGGATTTCGGTACGAACATACGTCTGTATGAAACGCTGAAAATTTCGACGAAATTGGTTATGTAGATGTCGAGATAAAAGCAATATAAAAATGACAAATAAGAAAAGTTGTTGAGTGTATAATTGCACGATAGAACTACAGGTCTACAGTATGGCAAGTCTGTGTTTTTTAAATTGTCGAACTCAGAATGCCAAGTATCATGTTGTTTTTATTACAGGGTTAATGCAACTGGGTGGAACAAGAGATCTGCTAGTGATGTTTCCAAAAAGTGGAACTGTGTTATGGTAACTTTAAAGGAAACTGAAAGGTTGAACAAAACTGACTCTTATTTTATTAAAAAAACCATAATTATTACGGGGTTTTATTACAAAATGACTTTTTTGAAAAAAAAGATGACCTCGTAAAATCAATTTAATGTTTGCCATATGGACGCCGCCATTTTGGACAGTGTCGCCACCATTTTGACCGTATCACGTGACTTTGAGCCATAACCATGTGATAGCGTGACGTCACAGTCAGGTTTTAACAGCACTTGCCGCATAGAACGCATTTGGGCGCACTTAATCCCAGTTAAATCCCAATATCACATTAAATCTACGCAGAATAGCTCATATTTTAACTTTTATCACTAAGTCAATACAAAATCCATCAAACTTATATGGTGGTTATATTTGAAATAATTCACTAAATGAACGATTGATAATCCCGGTGTCAACATTTCCCTTGAATTCACGTTACGATATTCAATAAACGTCGAGCGTTATGTCTGTTTATTAATGATATTGTTCCCATTTTATTAAGTATCATGATTAAATATCAACTATAATATTTTAAATATGATTTTAATAAAAAATTACGTATGTAAAGTGTTTATAATTCGTATGGATGTAAAGCGTCCAGTAGGTGTTCTTCACCCATACTATATAAGCAACGTCAATAGCTAGCGAAATGATTATGTCAACACTGTTTATTTAAATACTGTGGCATTCAATAAATCATGTATTTAGTTTATTATTGCATTAAATAGGTTCAGCGGTTTCAGCATGATCATATCGCTGTTGCCAAGGAAACATACCCGTCCATACGGGGACGTTTCAATTTTAAGACCCCAAAAAAATTCGCGATGATTGAAACAGGCGTTCAGTTGGCCAATTGGTCAATTAAAGTCGTCTGGCATTGTACTTATCCAGTGTGTATGTCATAAAAAAATTAATTGACATAATCTGTGTACACTTCTCGGGTAATATTAGAAAAATATTACGCAATACCCACGGTCGGTTTGGACCGGATTGCCACCACACAAGGGAAGTGTGAAAACAGAAGAAAAAACAATAACGAAATATTTTAATGAAGTCTTGTCGTAAAGGTCCTTAAATAAAACATGTACAATATAATGTGTTTAAAACATTTATATTGTTTTTGTTTGATGTCTTCAAAATCGCGCATTTCCAAAACAAGTTGTTTCAATATTCGATCTCCGGCGGCATGAGTTTGAACGCTCGCGGTTGTCAATTTCGTTTTCGGATGAAGGTTAATCTGAAACGGAAATCAATTGACAATTGTTACAAACTCTATTTATATTGAAGAATATCATAAAATAAAGGCATAAGTTTACATTATACCTTTACGATCGCGATTATTTTCACGCATTGTTTCATAACGTTGTAATTGGAATAAAATAATAAAATTGTTATCAAAGGAAAGATAACTTAATTATCTTTTAAACATATAGATATTTAATACGAATTGACGTTTTAAAATCCCCATATTAAGACATAGCGCGTGCCGTTTTCGCGCGTGCTTTTTATAATATCGTCCGATGTTCGCATTTCGCTTGATGTTTAATGAAATTTTACACTGAATTACAAATTCCAAATAACGTGGAAAGTTATGTCGTGAAATTAATTATTTTGTCACATATTTTAACTTTTATGAATAAGCTAATGTATAATCCACCGTGTTATCATAAAAATATAGTGTTTGTTTCTTTAAATTATGCACTAAATGAACGATTTATAATCACGGTGTCAACATTATCCGCTTGCGACGAAAGCTGCGGTAGTCTAAAGAAACCTGACTGTGACGTTACGAGTATAATCACGTGACCGCATGAAAACAAAATGGCGGCACCCATGCATTACCGAATTCGCAATTTTTTTTGTCAAGGGGGAGGAGGGTAGAAAATTATTGAAAATGTTGAGGCTTTAAGCCAAAAAATAATATTTTAACAAATTCTTGGCCCTATTCTTATTAAAATTCAGCCTAAAATATGATGAAATTTAGCTTTTGAGGCATACAAATTCCGCGGCTGTTAGGGGTAGGGGCACACGCCGGGTGCGACCCCCCTGGATCTGGTTTCATATATTAACTTTTAAAGGATAACAATCGTTTTCTCGGCTTTGAATTTCATAAATGTGTATTGCTTACTTCATTTTATATGTTCTAAAGAAGAGATACATTACTATCTTGCGTTTATGTTTGGAAAGAAGCAACATATGCTCTTCTTTAAGCCTTAACAATACATAATTACAATATATAACGGGGTTTTGTGTGTGTACAAGAGCTTGTGGGTGTTTTATTCCCATGGGGTGATATTATGTGTGTCATTTGATCGTGTAAAAAGGAGTGTATTCGTTTAATTAGCTTTTTCTATTCTTAAAAGAATTAAGCTCAAATATTTTAATTTGATTTTTTCTTCATATTCCAGTCCAAAGAAAAAAGAACCAACAAAAAGAAAGCTTGTGAAAAAGGCAAAGGGAGGACCTCCACCCCCTCCTCTTAAAGCTTGGTAGGAAAAGGTAATATCTCTCACACCAGATAAATATACACGTAAATGTTGTATAATGAAGAACAGTAGACATGTCCTACTATAAACAAAGAATATTTAATTGAGATAAGCCAGATAAAAATATGCTATTTTTTTAATGCCTATCATTAATTTCAGGGTTTGACAATTATACCTGAAGCCCAGCGTGAGGGGATCGAAGGAGGTGTGGACACTTTTGTGAACGCTTACGAATGTATTGTTTGACTTGATTCTATGCTTAAGAGAAATAGGACTTTTAACTCATGGTAATATGTTCCTATTAATCTAACAAGATTAGTTATACTTTATTACCTTTGTACAAATCATTGTTAAACCGTTAAAAGCGATGTGGATGCGAATGAGGGCCAGGTCGAGGTGGAGACGGCGTTAAACTTGGGGGATGAGGTGGTGGTGATGCTCCATCCACATGATGTGAAGGTGCATAGGCGTTAATGAATTACTTAACATGAACTTAAACATTAGCAGCAACAAATATGATTTGTTAACAAATAGTTTGATGAGTCTGATTCATGTGTCCATTTCAAGTTTTCTTTGTTAAGAAAAAGGCATATATTAATATAAGCTTGATCTGGTAAACATACATTATTTAATGGTTAGGACTGCCTGCTGCTATGTGACTTCTTCATTGTACAACACAACTTAAATTTAACTAAAATATAGCCAACATTCTTTAAATGTGCTCCTTTATGACTTAATAAGAGCAGCATTTTACACTTTACATGTTACTGTAAAGTTGTAAGTGTTTATATTTGTGCACGTGCATGCTTGTTCATTGTCCTTTAAAATGTTTGTGAAAACGAAAAAATGTTTCAATATTTCTCTTCAAAGGTGCTTCAGAAGTGGAAGAACAACAGAAGCCAAAGAAGGAAAGAACGAGGAAATTCAAGTTATTAACCTGAACTAAAATTAAAAAAATGTTCATTTTGATATATGTAAAGGTAAAATGTCGTGGTTAAGTTAAATATAGCTTGTCTTTGATTTTCGGCTTCTGTTAATATGTTTGTCGATGTCTTACAACAATATGGTCTAAGTATATCACTTTATTTTTTTAAATCCTGCAGGAAGCACAGCTAGATTTCTACATAGAACAGACTGCTCTGTGCAGGACTCAGAAACGAGTTGCAGAGCAACAAATGAAAACCCTTGCAGCTCAGGAAGAATATTATACGCTTAAGTTATCCCAGTCAGAATATTGATAAGTTATTAACTGCTTCCTGGTAACGTGATTGGTTGGGTGCTATCTGGAATCGAACCCGGCACCCCTTTGTTGTAACATCATTTTAGCTTTACCATTAAAATATAAGACTGCTTAATTTCTTTTCATTAACATTAATGTCTTTGTAACTTGTAATACAACTCTTCAAACAATACTTAACACAGAGTTTTTCATTCAGGTTTTATGCACTTCAAAACTTTGTTATTGTTGCATAAGATATTTTAGTTGTTTGTCTTAAAAGACACCTCAGTTTTGGTATGTTAACACATATTTTAAATTAGAAACAATCATTGATCAGTTATTTTTTACTTACTAAAAAGCTTTACTTATTTATTTATCTATCTATTTATCACATATTTATTTATTTATAATCAACTTACACAAGGTTATAGTTAAGTTAAACTTGTTTTTTTTTATCTTACTGAACATGTGTTTAATAATATTCTTTATATATACATTTATTTCAAATGTACATTGTTTTACCAAGAATAAATAAAATTCCATAAACGGTTTGATTATTTTGTATGATTATTATTATTGCCTTCAAGATAAGAACAATACTGTTACACATTCTCTTTAATTTCGTGACATTGTACAATTTGTCAAACAGCAAAAAATGGTACATGTGTATTTGAAAACTAATGACATACAAAATACAAGAAGCTGCACATGTGTAGAAGAAGTTGAAAAAATATTTTTTTCAGAAATAAAACAGTTTAAATTTAAGTTGTTAAACAATATATTCCCTAGTTATAGCACAAAGTATCGATGGGGTATGATTAAGTCACCAAACTGCCATAATTTTTTGTAATGTGGTCGAAACTTATGAACATGTATTTATCGATTGTCCAACTGTAAATTCAGTCTGGGAGCTAATGTCGGAGTGTTTCGCAACATACGGCATCACACAACCTATAAGAAAACTAGCTTACATAGTCCTCGGATACAATATTAGTAATCCTGAATACGTTTTTGTTAATTTGATATTTTCAATTCTAGGGTTTAGTATATATAACTCTTACTTTTTAAGTGATAATAGACGTGATTATTGTGATGTATTGCGTGTTTTTAAAAACGAATTTCATCTGCTTTTTCTGTTTTATGGAACGAGGAATGCATCAGATAACTGTTTAAATATTTTTGCCAAAAAACTAGTTGGTAGCTCATAAAATATATATCTTTCTTAAACTTGATATTTAAAATGAATTTATTAAAAACAATTATATATAAAAAATTAATAGAACTTGCAATTTGTATTGTCACACATGTATATAACTTTGTGTTAGATTAAAAAAAGATAACAGCATAATTTTAATTATATGCTATGTTTTGTATTACTGTTAAAATTGATGTCAAATACTTTCGATGTAAACTGACTTGACAAAATAAATTTTGAAAAGAGAAAAAGCAAACATTTCTTTCAATTCAGATTTTAAAATGGATATTATTCAAAGTGTTCCTTGGAGAAATCATTAAACATTGCATTATCAGGAAATAATTTCAAATAGAAATGTATTTCAATTCATATTTAAACAAGTTAAATATGAGAAATGTAAGGAAAATGATCCATACAAACATGGTATAAGCAGGTTATACTTTAATTAAATTTGAACATATAACTAGTCTATACCGTGAGTAAACTAAACATACTGCTTGCTTATTATTTGTTTGGCCAAAATAATGATGAATTGTTATATCAAAAACAAGAGGGCCCATAATCACTCAACAGAGAAATAGGTCAAAGATTACAGTGGAGCCCCTTTACACCGTACTTGTAGAACAATGATTAGAACAATCTCTGTAGAGGACCACTAGATAATACTACATACTAAATATCAAAGCTATAGGCTTTGTGGATTTTAACAATTTTTGTGAAGAACCACTAGAAAATGCTAGCTATGGGCTATTACAAAAGTTCACCTTGAGGACATTGTCATCAGGTGAGCTAAAAGTATCGTGGCATAACATCTTAAAACATTTAAACTAGCCGCAGGCGAAACTGGGCTGTACTGACTAACTGAGGTCTACTGCCTCCTCTCCAAACGGCTGCCCTTCATCTAGTTCCACTATTGGCTCGCATTTGGTGCATATTGGTGCTTGCACATTCTTGTCCATTCACAACTTGTGCAGCCTCGCGCAAGCCTCAATAATCCTGCAGACCATCTCCGGCGTTCAGTAAAGGACTCCACCAGTTGTGTGCAAGCATCTGAAGAATATATTAATATGCTTGAGCATACAAATTTACAATGTGCTGTTGAAAGATCTTGACTTGAAAATAACTCATTCGAATAATGCTGATCAGGTAGTGCTTGAGCTGTAAAAAGTACTTGGATGATTTTCAAATGTACTCCACCTATCTAATGTTAATTAAATGAGATAGAGAAAGTTCTAAACATTTCATCAAACTGATGAAAGGGATACCTAAATACCTAAATCTGGACTTCATTACGCCGAAAGCCCTCTCTATGACCATTCTTGAACTAGAGTAGGCCCTGTTGAAGGCCACTTCCTGGGGAGTTACGGGGTTTCCCAGAGGTGTGATTAAATACCTCCGAAGGGGGTAGCCCGATCCCCGCTTAAGTGGCCTATTTGATGCTGCTCTAGATGTACCTTCAAATGGATATTGTGCGGTTAAATTCAAATTCAATATGATATGTATAAAAACTTTAACTTGAATACTTAAAGATACAACATGATTACAAAACACATAACTAATACCAAAGTCTCCATATGCAATTGATGCATATATATTACAATTTCATAGTTTGAAAATACATAAAAGTCAGTATACAATTATAACTTCTCAACATGTATATGCACTCAATACTTCGCATCCAAATGAAAAGGTTCTCTATTGATATGCTCACCATATAAAAAAGTGTTTTTGATTAAAAAAAATAAGTTTGAGTACACAAGTCCTGTAGTTCAGTGTGATCATGTTTGTTACTGTAAGCATGGCGATGCATTATGCTTGTATACAAAATGTTGATAAAAAGATGTTTTAATTATTTCTTCCAAACCTTATCTGAGACAGAAGTAATTTTGCTGAAAATGCACAATTAATCAAGAAATTCTTAATTTTGTGTTCTTTAACAAGTCTGACAATAGCAAACAAATCATCAGAATAAAAGATTGCCATAACAAAACTAAAACCAAAATAAACTATTGGTAACTCATAAGCACACAAAATCAACCAACTGTCAACATGACAGCCAATATGAACTTCTTTATGTATAAGTGCGTTATAAATAATATCAAAAATTGTACATGTAAGTTATTGCTTAACATGCCCACAGCAATGTTTTTGATACACAGCACTGTCAACTACATTTGGACAACTGACTTATGTGGTCAGTTGCCGATCGCAAAATTATTTGACATATCCCAATATTTTGTCCGTGCCGCAGGAATTCGCAGAACTGATCAGGGTCAAGCAAGATAAAATATGTCTGTTATTTTAACAATGTCTGACCCTGATCATAATTTAATCCACAAAATTGATTATAAACAGTTTGATACAAAACTGACGGCCTTGACTTGACATGGTTTTATGGCCTGTCAATACAGGGTATGACTAAAATGGAAACATTCCGGGCTTTTCGTAAAAAGCCGATGTCTCTACGAAAAGCCCCAATAAAATTAAAGGTATAGTTCTAGAATAGTTGATGGAAAAACATAAAACACATTGTTTTGATAATATTTTGAATTCATTTCTTATTATTCATCTATTTGTATTTTAACATCTTTTTATATACTTAAACAGTGGCTGACTACAGTAATGTACTAGACACCGAGACGTATAGGATGACCAAAATATTCATTTCAACTATTAGAAGTATTAAAATTCGTCACGTCATCTTTGATAAAAATTGTTTTATCTAAACACAAAAAGTCTTATCAGGTATCAAATTATATCGTGTGTTCTAAAATGGGCTTTTATTAGGAATGCCTGACCGTGCGCATCGCAGCTTTCTACTTCGAAAAGTCGGGGTTTCAGGAGATGTTTAAAGCTATTTATTCAAATTTTAAATTGACTATGCGTTGAAATACATTTTGAATAATAATGCAGTATTTCGAACACAAACGAGCATTTATTTTATTTTATATTTAGCGAAAAAGGGGATAATCGGGAATGTATTTCGCTATTTGTTTACGTTTAACTGCAAAATCCGTGAAACGTTAAACACTGTACTTTTATCACGCCTGTTTAAATCCAATACTTTTTAACGCATGTTGAGTGTAATTTTGTTAGATCCTTTTAGAAGGATTTCCATTTCATCAGTTTAATTTGTATAGCATAATAATTTCTTGTTTTTGTTCTTTTTGAAACAACATATTTAACACTTTCCAGTTATTTTTTCCGTAATGGACATTACAAAAGTAATTATTAAGCAGTTTGTATGATGAAGCGTCATCTGCCCGAAAATCATGCACAGTAACTTTGCCATCGAAATACCCATTGGGCCTAGTTTATGGAACGTCTGGAATTTTAATCCCCTGCTAATCCCTGATGCAAAGCTGCCAGAGTTTATGGCCCCGTGTATTTGACCACAGGATGTAAAAGGACCCAGTCAGAAAGGATTTCAATTTAGGGACCAATAAAAATCATACAAATAACCTTGTTTTTCAATTATGTATTGCGTAATTAGGACTAAAGATATAAGTAAAAATTTAAAAAAGGAAATCAATCTTTTTATCATTACAATTTTTAATTCGTTGTTTTAATTTATGCAACCAACATTGATGTGTTATTGTTTTAGTTTACTTATGGTAGAAGTAATAATGAAGATAATTCTTAAAATTATTTATTTTCTATTTCCATTTTATCATAATTATCTATATTTTATAATAACAATAATGATATTTATTTTTTTTAAATTCTTATTTTAATAATTATGCATTATTATTGATAATTATTTTATTCACTAAAGAATACTACTACTACTACTACTACTACTACTACTACTACTACTACTACTACTACTACTACTACTAATAATAATAATAATATAATTAATAATATATCCTTATTATTAGTATTTGTATTATTATTATTATTTGTATTTTTGTTATACAAATTATAATAAAAATTATTACAAAAACAATGCTCTCAATGAAAACCTGCAGACATCAATTAGCAAACCATTAGAAGAGTGGACAAATACACAAATCACTGACTGATATGATAATTATCAATCCACAGATCTAAATTTGGGTGGGGGTCATACAAAGAAAGAGTTAACTAGGCCTTTAACGTTGCAGGCATCAAGTACCTTTTATTTCTTTATGGAAAGTTGGAAACACATATATTTTTTATTTATAAAATTGTTTGCTATGATAACTTTTGAGTTAACGCCGTAAATGAGGTTTAATTTTTATTTTTTCTTGCAAAATAACCTAAAATCTTCCACCGGCTTCTCCAATGAGGGATCGTAGAGTATTCCTTATGGCTCAGTCACAAATCATTTGCGATGCGTTGGCGATGGGTAAAACCCGGGTAATTCGAACAAAATATTGAGACAGATCTCACGATTTTGCACCCATCGGAGGCGCTCTCCGGACTCCTGCAGCTTGTCGCAATGTTTTTAGGCATCGCCACACCCGTCGCGGTCCCAATCTTTGAAATTAAAATTGTACGATTGCTCGCAAGATTTTTCTCTCATTTTGGGCATCCCAGACACAATCTCAGACGACCTACGATGCCCTCCGAATAATCGGAGGCGTCCTCCGAATAATCTGAGACAGGTACCAAGATTCTGTGTGGAATTGCAAATTCAGGTTGAGATTCAATGTCTGCGAGTAGTCTCCGGCGACCTTCGACTGAATCTGCGCCTCCCACAGAATTACTAAAGTTTGAGACGCTCTTGCGGCAGGTGGCTGTGATGGGTCAGAAAACCCTCCTTTTTATTAAAAGAAATGACGCTCGCAGATGTCGTGTCCAATCGCCTCCGATGCAATCGGAGGCCATCGGAGGCTCATCCCTCAATATTCCGACAAAACCTGGTCAAAATCCTTTAAATGTCTCAGACAATGTGACTGTTCCACTTTTATTAGGATTATTGCTACGATTGTTCAACGTTTCTTTATTTTCTACCACGACACCCGGCCAAAACTTATCCTCGACAGATCGCCGACATTGTGACTGAGCCATTAGCAGTGTCATGCCAAATTTCGATATTTCTATGCTACGGCTCTGCATTGTATTGATATACATTTATGCGCTGGTATAGTTATAATGTGCTTTTGTCCGTAGGAAACGAAAGTAATAAAGGTTGGAATATTAGTTATCAATTTCAGTTGAGTTCAAAGAAATTGTTTTTTATCATAGGTTTGAATTATTAGTTGCGTGTATCTAATAGTTTCAAGAATTTTAACATCATGGCTTTACTTACATTATTTATTGAACACTTTCTAGGTTTATAGAATAAAACATATATACAGAACTCAACCAGCACTGAAAATCTAGCCACCGTTGCAATAATCTCGAAATTAGTAAGTGTAATCGTTTAAAACGGTCTTTGTGTGTAGTGACCGGTATGTCTACTACGTATTTCTAAGTACGTATTTATAATAAAGTTTAAAATAAAGGTTCCTTTGACGTTTTTTTCATAAATTATAATTTACAATGTTTGTCTGTTTTTTCCTCAGGGATTTCAAATCACCAAACAAATCAAGTTCGAAAAGAGGACATGTAAGATGTATGTCCACAAGAAGGAAAGCAAAGTACGGTGAGTGCATTATTTGTCATTATACCTCTGAAAACGAAGTTTGAACAGGCGTATGACGAGACAACCTGTATATTTGTCGGTCATATGTTGGAGGTTTGGTCTGTTGTTGTCTACATTGTAGCGTTTTCTTGATGAGCTTCAGTAACTGCTCAATCTTGTTCCAAAACTAATATAATAATTAATGGTTAGAAGCGGTCTGATTCTTCTTCAGCAAATTTTTTGATGCTATTAAGTACATACATGTAAATATTTTGTAAGTACATTATATATTTTAGTTTTGGAACAAGATTGGCCAGTTTGCATTTTTATACGCCCGAAAGGACCTTTGGTCGTATTATGTTATGTCGCATATTGTCCGTCAGTCTGTCTGTCTGTCTGTCCGTCCGCCGTCCGTCCGTCTCTCCGTCCCATCCGTCTGGCGTTTGCAAAGTATTGTCCGCTAATTAACTTTAAACGTTTTCACCTACGTTAACCTTTTTTGTATCATGAATGGCCATGAATTATAGTTGATTCCTATTGATTTTGGGGCCAATAGTTCAAAGATCAGGGTCACAGTGACACTAAAAAAACCTCGTCCGCTCAACAACTTGAAAACTATTAGGGTTAGGGACCCTATATTTTTTCTTTTAGTAGGCAATGATCCAATGATGATATCTATTGATTTTGGGGTCATTAGGTTAAAGGTCAAGGTCACAGTGAGCTGAAGAATAAAATCCTTGTCCTCTCATTAACTTGAAACATTTTAGGCTAAGGAACACCATAATTAGTGTATACGTTGGTCATGCCCCATAAATGATCCATATTGATTTTGGGGTCATTAGGTTTAAGGTCCAGGTCACAGTGACCTGAAGCAAAACATCCTTGTCCGCTCAATAACTTGAAGCATATTAGGCTAAGGATTTAATTTGAATGTGCATTCCAACACTACATGTGTATTTAAGAATGAACATTGCTGTTTTAGCCATGTTTTCAAACTTTTAATGCGTTCCACGGTGACGTTTAAAAATGCAAATGTCAGTATATAGACATCTTTGCGACACGTTCAGACAAGACGATTCCACGCCGATTCAGAACAAATTCTCGTTTCAAATGCATCAGGCAAACAGCAAACCACTTTTCTGGCATTTTGATAACGATAACGTCGTTATGACGTCATAAAATATCGTTTATTTACGTGTCGACATTTTACGGGGTCAACCTGAATGTTGTCTGTCCTTTAAACTCCCAGTTTTATTTAAATGGTTCTTGGGACGATCAATTGTCATGTTTTGTGCATCTAACTTTTTTGCATCGTTGCATGCCTTCGTTTCGTCGCAAACCATACCAAATGCCTTTTGCCGATCAAATAACGAGATTTTGAACGGTGTACTGTCCAGATCGAAATCAGTTATGACCTATTAAAGCGAATACTTCTTATCCATGGGTACATGTGTCTTAGGATTAGATAATTTTTACTTAATTTGACAAATCAGTTTCTCTAAGCATGTGTTGCACATGAATTTTATAAAATTAAAAAAGCGCAAGATTTTTAAAGTGTATAAATCTGTGTTTACGAGTTTATTAAGTAAAGTTGATATACACACATTATGTTCATACATTGTTCATGCAACTTAATGTTTAGGGATAAAAATCGATATAGCAAAATACTTACCAAACTTTTTTGTTTTTAGTATATAACATTATTATGTAATGCATCCTTAGTTTTTAATTTAGATAAGTGATTAACAACTTTAATACTTTTTCATGTGTCGAAGACATTCGAAATTCGTAATCATTGAGTCGTTGTCAGTCAGTCCACAAAGCCAGCATTTCTTATTTCACCAGTACTTCAAAATCGTACTATGTATATGATAAATTTTATAGCGAATTCCGAACCAAAGTCAACCTTGGATACCTAAATAGTTTTGACAAACACTTTTGCTAAAACCAAGAACGGTTACCCTATTTACTGAACATCGCTTACCTTCCTTATTGCTTACCTAAATAGGGGAACTGTAAATACTGACCTGTCGTAACTTCCCTGTTTCCAGGAAGTGTTGCTGTGGGCGCGACCTGATGTGGCACAAAGAGCGCGAAATACCGGAGAATGACGGTTTGTGGACATACGAAAGTCATACGAAGAAACAAATGTCCCCATACAATGGCGTCATAATGTTTGTAGGCTTCACTCGATCGATACAGAAAGCACCTGTAAGTAAAGTAGTATGTTTTGTGATAAGTTGTTATAACAGATAAAAAGAAAAGTGTAGTAACAAATTAAAATCCAACATCATGTTGAGTGAATTAATGATACTAGTCAGCCATGCTCTCCCATACAAACGTTATTATAAACATGTGATACAACTCCTGTCTATCCACATTTTAGGGGCTTCTCTGCCGTCTTGTCGTGTAAAACACAATGTTTTAGAAATTTATATTGTTAATACTATTTTGTCTGAGGCATCAAAGTATTTTCATCGTATTATAATATAACATAACATAACTGTTAACATAACATTACATAACATAACATAACATCACATAATGTTAATTTTAAAACAAGATTAACAGTTTACACACTTTACATATTAAGGCGAGGTAAAATATGATAAACTTCTTCCGTTTAAGTTTTCAAAAAGACATATATAATTTCTGTTATTGTGTTTTAAAAAAACTACACGGTTAAAAATGAAGGTAAGTAACGCTTGTTTTTTAATACCGGTGGTAGGCATCTCCTTCTTAGTTTTATTTTATCGTTGCTGTTGTCCCATCCGAGGCTTCTAAAGCTTATTATTTTAAGAACTGATCAATTTTGTTAAATTAATTGTGTTATTTTTATTCCAAATTATGCTAAACACTACTTATATCCTGAAGGAGTTAACGTTATTTTCTTACGATTGCCTTCCTAAATAAAGGGACTGACATTTTAAAATATTAATTCAATTTTGAAAAATAACAATGTGGTTAAGCATATTCCTCAATACTTCCAGAATTCAAGTATCGTTTTTGTTAATTCCATGTAGGCGAAGTGTGTTTAGTCTCCGGATCCAGTAGCTTTCCTGCGTTCTGCGTTGCCCATCGGTCCACGTATCGTTGGCTTCGATGCAACAAAGCACGATATTTTCATACGAGTGGCTCTCGTCATTGAAATATGCAGCGACCCGGAGACCTGTTAAACTTCCTAGTTTTCCAGTCCGACCTATGCAGGTTCATCCGCTTGTTTAAAGCTATGGATGTTTCGCCAACATATTGTTTTTTGCAAACGTTGCACATCATTATATAGACCGCGTTGGGTGTTTTGCAAATGTGGCATCCTTTTATTGCGTATATGGTCCCAGATCTTATTTTAAATGTCTGTGCAATAGGCATTAATTTGCGTGTTTGGGAGCGTGGCTTATTGCACGGCATTGACTCCCCTTTGGGATTGTTGTATCTGGGTTTGACATTTACCCTGACGAAGATATCTTTGAGGGTTGTAGGTCTTCCGAATGCTACTATTGGCATCAGAAAAATACTATTGAGCTTTTTGTTTGTCTCAATAGTTTGCTAGCGTTTGTCAATGCCGTCTCGTATTTTGGGGAGATCTATGTGGTACGTTACTACAAAAGGTATTCCGGATTGTGTCACTTCTGATTTGTGTTTTAAGAGTTCATGTTTTTGTATGATGCTTGCTTTGACAATGGCATTGTCCACATTCTCGCTTTTGTGGCCTCGGCGACAGAGATGAGAAAACAACTCGTTTGTGCGTCTTTCATAGTTAGCCTCTTGAGAACATATCCGTCTTTTTCTCAGAGAAAGACTGTATGGGATGTTCTTGCAACAGTGGCGTGGCTGATATTATAAATGGAAGAGATGTTCAAAGCAAAACTGTTGTAAACAATGTGGACAAGTCAAGTTTATGGGCACCATGACAAAATGTTTCATAGAAACTATCTACACCGATGGAGGGGGTGGAAGGACTACAATATTGGCTATTTCTTAAGATTTATTGCGATATTCTATTAACGATTTTGTAAACATGTAATTTTGTAATTCACACTATCTATCAACTAATCGGGTTAAATACGACTAAATGTTACAACTGGGTTAAAATAAGCGAGGAGATCTTCATAATATTCTCCCTCTTTTTGATAAAACAGTTTCAACATATACTACACACTATTTGCTAAGGATCACTTTTTTATGATTAAATATTTTGATTATATTCGTATACTAAACCGCCAAATTTGTTGTTATTGTTTAAAGTGCATGGTACTGAAGTTCAGGCGTTAAAGGTCCATTGTACGTGGTTTCTGGCCTATTGTGGATGTCTCTGAATGTGGTTATGAGTCATTGGAATGCGATTTGCAGTCTGTCTAGCCCAAATGCTACCATTATGGAGATGGAGATGGATTTAAATGGGTAAGGTAGAAAACCCAACTCATTTAGCCATCTGAACTTCTTTCTGGAGGGTGTTGTTATCACCAACACCAGATATTATACGCCAACACCACTGGATAATTTACACTATATTAACACTCCACAATATGTATTCACATAGATAAAATACTCATGACGTTGCTAAGAAAGTACATGACGTCATGGCGTCTAACATAAACCAGCATTGTAGAACATGACTTTAACAGGTGTGACATTCATAAAGCGGTGACATTATGCTTGAAGCACAATCAAACGGCCGTCTGGGTTCGTGGTAGACCTTGGACGATCTGCCCCATGTCTATAAACAACATTTCCCTGTGTCTGAAAGCAATTTCACTATATTGCAACCACGACATTTGACATGTCAGGATGACGTGCAACGTGACGTCAGAACCGTTCTGCATCATGCATTCAAACTTTCCTACTTAAATTAACAATGCCCAATCGTTGTCTTCAATAATTTTTCGCCATTTCGTACAACTTTCCAAAAGAGGAATTGTGTTTTAAGTGTAAAGCTAAATCATGTTGAAACATTTAAGGTCGCAAAACACCCCTATTTTCGAGGTTATCACCTTTCGCGTGCAAATCAACAGCACTATAGAGAAAAAATCGATAATAAGGTGTATTGCTGTGTGGGAAATACACAATATTCACACAAAACGCAAACTTAAGCTTTTAGTATTCGCATATAATCAAAATATTTAAATATGAGAAAGTGATCCTTAGCAAATTTGAGTAGTATATAAACATCTATCAGTAGAGTGGAAGCAAATGAAATTTACAAAATAAAACATTGAATGTTTCAGTTGACCTATGCCATTTGCAATTTGAACAGCATTGTAACTAATGTTAAGATTAACATTGACAGATAATATACATATGTATATGTAACCTCTATTACATGTGCGATTTCTATTTCATGTTCAGTTGAACCTCTATAGCATACAGTTGCAACATGTATTACATTTACTCTCTTACATTTGCGAAATTGCATGAACTATTTCTACTACTGTCAATAAAATGGAGCTTTACATAACAATTATGCCTATACATTTCCTACTACAACAGCACAAGAATTATGGCGTTGACTATCAACTTCATGTCAATAATACCATCTGCAACAAATAATTGGCAAACACTATGTAAAATTCAAATATAATATACTAAACACTTGAATACCTTATTCGCTTAGTTTCATCTCAAAGATAGTACATGTAAACATCAAACAGGTTTATACACGTAAGTTTAAGAAAAAAGCATATGCATAGACTTAGGTACTTTCTGTAAATCAATACACAATCAGGTGTCATGAAAGAAAATAAAACAAATGGAAAACTTAAATATCCCCGTACATGCACTTTGCTACTTTTCTATTACTGACTGTAATTCTGTATATACATGTTAACTTTACATATTTTATGGTGAGTAAGTAACTCCAGATTGTTGATAATTTACATGTGTGGCTTTACCACCACCTTACGTTTAAAAAGTTCCACTGTTTTATTAGCGCCCAAACTTTTAATAACTATATCCTCAGTTCTTTTTCACATATTAGAAATGAACACATAAGAAGCGCTGAACATTTTATGTCTGATGTATATGTTGATTTGTTTAATGTATTACTTAAAAATGGAATTGTCCCGAAAAGCTGGACAACTGGTGTTATACGTCCTATTTTTGAAAATAAAGGAAGTGCCAATGATCCTACTAATTATAGACATGTTACACTTTTGAGGTGTCTAGGCAAATTATTTACGAATATTCTTAGCTAACGACTACATTGTTTTTGTGACTCACATGATATTATCAACCAGTTTCAAACTGGTTTTTGAAAGCAACACTCTACGACCGACAACATTTTTGTTTTAAATTACCTTTTAGACATATTCAAGAGCCAACATAAGAAACTATATTGTGCTTTTATTGACATTAAGTCTGCTTTTGATAAAAATGACAGACGGTTCCTGTGGTCAAAACTCGGATAATATAATATTTCAGGGAATTTTTTAATATTGTAAAGAATATATATGGAAATGCTTAATCATGTGTTAAAGTTAATGGTTTAAAATGTGATTATTTCCCCTGTTGCATCTGGATACGCCAAGGAGTAAATTTATCTCCGCTTTTATTTTCACTTTTTCTAAATAATCTACATGATCTATTTTCGTCAAATGCCTCTGTTAACGGTGTTCATTGTTCTCATACCGATCCCAGTGATATATCAATGTTTGTAAAACTATTTGCTTTATTGTACGCAGACGATACTTTTTTATATCTGCATCTGCATCTGAACTACAAAATGCACTGAATGTTTATGCTGATTATTGTAAAAAATGGGAGCTTTCTGTAAATATTTCTAAAACAAAAACTATTGTTTTTTTCTAGAGGCAGGTGTCCGAACTATAGACTAACATATAACGATGAACTGTTAGAGATAGTTTCAGAATTCAAATACTTAGGTGTTTTGTTCAGTAGAAGTGGCTCTTTTTACAAAGAGAAAAATCATATTGCAAAACAAGCTACAAACGCTATGTTTAACATTATTAGTAAATGTAAAAGTTTGGAATTACCAATAAACATGCAAATTCACTTGTTTAACAAGATAACTAAACCTATATTGTTATATGGTTGTGAATGTTGGGGTTTTGGAAAAAAATATGTACTAGAAAAAGTCTTAAAAATAATTCTTGGTCTTAAGATGAGTACTACCGCATGTATTGTTTATGGTGAAACAGGTGTGAAACCCCTATCAATTGATATTGAATGTAGAATTATCTCTTACTGGGCTAAGTTAGCACAACCTTCGTGTGACAAATTATCAAATAAACTGTACGATTGTATGCTACATTACTATATAAACTGTAATCAAAATGTCGTAAAATGTATTTCCATAGATGTATTGTGTACAGAGCATTCTTACAAAATGTGGCATGATGAACATTTGGAACAACCATAACTTTCCAAACATCAAGTGGCTTACACTTAGTATTAGACAAAAGCTATCTTATTTGTTTATTACAGAATGACACTCGTTGTTAAATACATCTAGTAAATGCTGTAACTATAGATTGTTTAAAGAAATATTTGGTTTTGAAGAATATCTTGTGAAAACACCTTGTAATTTATTAAAGCTTATTACTAAATTTAGAACAAGAAACCATATACTTCCAGTAGAAACATGCTTTTGGTATAATATAGGGACTACTGAAAGAAAATGTACACTTTGTAACTCTTTTACTCGTGACGAATTTCATTATTTACCAGAATGCACTACTTTCAACTCTTCTAGAAATAAATTGTTAGATAATTTTTTATCAAAGCCCGAATGTACTTAAATTTAAAACATTAATGACAAATTTTGTGTATAATGTTATAAAATATAGAAAACTATGTACACTTATTAAAGGAATTTATTAATAAGTTCTACCATTATTGCCATTAATTAAGACCCCAACATTATTATCATTTTTATTGTTTGTCTAAAACATACTGTTCCCTGCGGTTTCGTAATTAGTCATTTAAACATATGTTAAATTCATTCATGACTCTTGTTTAACCTCACAATGCTTACATATACTGTATTTGTTCCAATGCACTCATATTGACATGGATAAATTTTTATGTACTGAGTTAATTTGCATAAACTTGTTAAACTTGTAGACAATAGTAACTGAAAATATGGTTGTTCTGGGTGTTATTATGACCCTTAAACACAACAACCATTGATTACTTGAACTTAGCCTTAAGTGTAAAATCGATTATTTCTTCGTCAACTTGACAGTGAGTCACATTTTTCAATAAGGCACAGTCGCAATATTGGTCTTCTGAAGATCGAATCTTCAACCTGAACGTTAACGACCCGAACTCGGCCATCTCCACCAGGAAACGTATCATTGACTTGACCCTAGCGCAAACGACCCCGGGTCTGATCCGGATCCACTACCAGAACGACATCGCATTGTTTCAGATTTGTCTGATCTCTGAACCACTCTGTTCTACCACCTAAAGCTGGAACAAGTTCGTGCAGCCACCTTTTTAGAAGTGTTTGACAACTTCTTGAACCTCTTTTTGATGTCAAACACAGTAGTATCTTCTGATTCCGGAGCAAAGTCCCCAACTGCCCGTGTGGAAAATGGTTGGGTGTAAGTACTGCATTGTCAAAAGGATTCGAACTTTTGTATGACAATGGGCGGCTTTTGATAAGACTCTAAGCACCAAGGAATGCTGTCTGTAGCTATTCATCGGTTACGTCAGCTCCTTTTAATATGGCATACACAGCTCGTTTCGCGCTTTTGAGCATAATTTCATGTGCACCACCAAAATGAGGTGCAAAAGGAGGATTAAATTTCAATTTAATACCTTGTTTGCAGCTTTAGATACAATCATGTCCTTGTCCATTTGTTTGTACAGCTCTTTAAGCTCTCGGTCAGCTCCGACAAAATTTGTATCATTGTCAGTGTACCTCTCTACCGGTATTCCTCTTCTACATGTCATGCGATACAGCGCATTGAGGAGAAAGTCAGTGCCCACGCCTGTAGCCATTTCTAGGTGTACGGCTCTGCTGCACATACATGTAAATAGGCACAAACATCTCTTCTGTTTTGGTTTTCCACGGCTTTGTTTAGTCAGAAATGGACCGCCAAAGTCTACTGAATAATATGCGATGACACGTAGGGTTATCTCAGTTCTAGCTGAAGGCAACGGTGCCATAATCTGTGTACTCGTTTGAGCTTGCAACAGTTTACATCCAGTACATTCTCGTTCAAGCTCACGAATTTCTTCTCGACCAGATATAGTCCAGTATTTTGACAATAGTGCAGCTAAAGTCTGATTGGTACTATAATGTCCACTAAGTTCATGGCAATGTTTCACAATGAGCTTCGTCACACCATGTTTTGGAGGAAGTACAACTAGAAACTTGGTACTGTGTTGCAAGTACTTTGCATGCTTCAATCTTGTATCACATCTTATAATTCTTTCAGAATCCAGTTTTATATTCAACTTTAGCAATCTACTGTTTGCTAGTAGTGGTTTTCCATTCTTCAGAGCTCTATACTCTTGTGGGTATGATTCCTTTTGATTGTACATAATGTAACTGTTCTGAGCAATTTCAAGCTCATCTGATCTTAATTCATTTCTGTTTCGATTTCCAGCTTTCAAACCGACAGTTTGTGATGAATCTGTTGACCAAAGCAAATACTCGTATCATTTTCAATTAATTTGAAAAATGGCTAGGATCAAGTCTTTCGCTGATCTGGATTGCATTTATAACTGTGTATGTATCTATTGTAGTGTATTTCTTCCTTATTTCCTCGGCTTTTGTGTCTATTTTGTCTGAGTTTGGTAACTTTTTGGGCCACATTTCCATGCTATCATGTAAGAACACTGGACCATTCCATTATAGTGTGCTTTCTAGCTGGTTATCTGCATTCACGCCACGTGAAGCTAGATCAGATGGATATTTATAACCCGGGACATGACGCCAAGACAAAGGGGAACTGTTCTCATGAATTTCGCCTACACGATTGGCGATGAAAGGTTTCTATCTTCTGCGTTGCCCACATATCCAGTAGAGAACGTTTGCACTGTCAGACCAGAATGTCAGCTAGTTTTCTTTCAATCCTAGAGTTTGTTTTACTGCCAGAGCTACTCTAAGTCTAAGTACTGCAACTATCAATTCCAGTCTTCACAATGACTTCATGTTTACTTTCATGACGAATGTAAGTCACAGCGCTGTAAGCATCTTCTGACGCATCAACGATTGTATGCAGATCTGTGGACTGTTCACATTTGAATGACATACTTTGAGTAACTTTATCATTGTTCATATCTGACGTCTATTTCTGAATTTTATATTTTATCGAGACATCTAGTTCATCGTCCCATTACCAGTTCAACAACCACATTTTTCCTGTATTTTTCCTGTTACAACATATGGAGAAATGAACCCTAATGGGTCAAACAAGCTTGCAACAACTTTCAGTTAATTTCTTTGTCATTCTTTCTGGCATGATGTTCTTGTTTATAGAAAATGTGAACATATCTGTATCAGATCTCCGTGTGACTCCGAACGATTTTGTCTGTGGGAGTATTTTTGCTTCTAGATTGATTGTCCCAGCTCTATTCTTTTCTAGTAATTGTTGTAGGACATTGACATAGTTTGAAATCCATTTTCTTGCGAACATTCTTGCTTTGGACCACAACTCTGACAACTGTTCGTAAAGTTCAAAGCCCTTCTCATCAGTTTCAACAGAGTCCATACAGTCGTCCATGTACATCGATTTCAATATAGTTTCAGGAGCTTCTGGATATTGCTCTGCATACCTTCTTCCATTTTTTTGCGCAACAATTTGAGTCAGAAATGGTTAAGCATTTACTCTAAACACAAGTGTTTTGAATTCATAGACTAAATTGTTCCACAAAATTCTATGGTAATTCCCGTCTGGTTCAATTGTGCCAACTCGACAATATACTCAGCAAAACTAGAAACGTCCCTGTTTTATAGCCGGCGAAGCTTTCTCTGTGTAGTTGCTACATGTTCAATGTACATGTATTTTAAACCCTGGTGATGTTCAGAATACGATCGTATACAGTTTATCCGATACGCACGGTTTACATATCGGCCAGTAACCGGAACGGTTACTTGCACGTTTTGCACGTGCACGCTATACATGCCATCCATATGTTGTTTCAGTTCATGTCGTAACATTGATTCGATAGGGGCTATTTTGATTTTTTTTTAATTTTTCACTGTTTTCGATATGCCACGGCAGTCCGAAAACGAGCGAAATCAGGCAATTGGGATGCTTGCGGGTGGGATGTCCGCCTGGGTAGTCGCGCGTCAGTTCGGGTGCTGTCGGAAGACGATTGATCGTCTTGCAGCCCGGTACCAGCAGGTGGGGACTGTTCACGACCGGCAGCGACCTGGTAGGCATCGTGTAACGACGGCTAGAGCCGATCGTTTCATTACGTTGACGCACTTACGTCAACGTCAATTGGCAGCCACAGTCACTGCTAGACAATACGGTGTCTCAGGGAATACCATTCGCAACCGGTTGCATCGTAACGCCCAACCAATCAGGGCACGCCGCCCGTACACTGGTCAGATAATGACCCAACGTCACCGTGCTGCCAGGCTGTTATGGGCGCGACGTCATCTGAACTGGAGAAGGGCTGACTGGAACAGAGTTTTGTTCACCGATGAATCTCGGTTCACAGTTAGTTATGCTGACGGAAGATTACGGGTATACAGGCGTAAAAATGAAATTCGCCGATTTCTTGCATTGTTGAGAAGAACAGGTTTAGGGAGGGAGCGTAATGGTCTGGGTGTGATCATGGCAAACCGGAAGACATATTTGGTTGTTGTACAGGGCAACATTAATGCACAGCGTTATGTTGTAGACGTGCTAAACACATATGCCTTTCCATTTATTTGTCAGCATGGGCCTAGTGTAACATTGATGCAGGACAATGCCCGCCCTCATGTAGCCAGGGTCACCACTCAATTCTTACAGCAAAACAATGCCAACGTCATGCCATGGCCCGCGGTTTCCCCGGATCTCAACCCCATTGAGCACATATGGGATCACCTGGGCCGCAAAGCACGAGCTAACCATAAGATTGACAATGTTTGCGATCTTACACGGGCGTTACAACAGGAATGGAGAAATTTGCCTAACGCACTGGTATTGCGTTACGTTACGTCGATGTGGCGTAGCATGCATTCATGCAAATGGTGACCACACTCGGTACTAACGAGAATTACTGGATGTGCCACATTTCTTATTAAAATTCCATCTCTAAACATTCAATAACACCTTTCTGAGTTTTTGTGATTTTTGAGTTTGACCCCTACCTCTCTTGACCGGTTATCTCTTGAAAAGTTAACAATATAGCCAGATGCAATTAATTGGTGTTGATACAGAAATGAATGAACTTGTTGCTCTTTTTTGATTCATAAAAGTAACTCTTTCCGTTTTCGATAAATCTTTCCTGAAATATGGAGGGACGTTTCTATTTTTGCTGAGAATACATTTCACTAATGTCACATGCGACCGCTATTTCATGTTTTCTTAACCTCAGCAACACATCAAACAGGTCATTTTGCAACTTTGGCCCTGTCCCTATGTAGTCATTCAAGCTTACACCTTCATACCTTAAATACGATTCGTACTTTAGTGGTTTCACGATTCATCAGTTTTATCGGAAAACGCGGTAGATACCACTTTGTATGGGCTATTTCCTCTTCAGGGACTTTTCTGATGTAACCCTTCTCGTCATAATTTTCAATTGTTTCTCCATACATCTTTGCTACATATGGATTTTTAAAACTTTCTTTCAGTGCTCTCCGGGCGTTTTACTGCCATATCACGATTGTTTCGTAATTATGGCTGTTCTTTCCATGGAATTTGCACTTCATAGTGACCATTTGAACATATCATGGTTTCTTCAGTTCTGTTTTCTTAAATCTACGTAATAGTCACAGATGATTGAAACTCACTGCCCCTTTGCTGTAATTTGCCGTATCGTTAGAGTTTTCACCTGATGTTTCACGATTTTCAGACATTCCCGGCGCCGTGATCCTCCACGTGAGAATTGCACATGGACAATGTGACGTCACTTATAAGTATTTTTTAACCAAATTTAGTTGAACTATGATTTAAAATAGACATTTCATTTGTTGACAATTTTGTCTCTATTTTCTGTGTTGCGTAACTGTCAACATCCCAAAAGCTTCTCATGATACTAGTCAAGTCTTCAATGTCTGATATTTATGAAGAAATTTGAACACAAATAATTGTTTTAATCAGTGTTTTCAATTTTTCCAACACAGGTCCAGCCAATGTGTCAATCTAGCTGTTGGTTCGCCTGGCAATCCGCGAATCTCTTCAATACTTGAATGTAGCTCTTCATGGTCTTATCCGATAAGAATGTCTACCTTGCTTTTCTTGCCAACAACTGAAAATTGAATGCCATTCAGGTGTTTCCAATTGTGTGAATGTTCATTCCAGATGATGGTTCTTAAGTTTCCTGTTACATTTTCAACTACTAATGCATCTATTTCAGTTCTATTTTCACCTTCCAGATTTTCTAATGTCATTGAAACTGTCTCTGTATCTAATGTTTCTTTGGTGCCATTCAACAAATTCACTTTAACATTTTCTGGGCATCCATCAAGTCCAAACACTGTAATTATTTCTCGGATCACATACGTTTTTGTGCTTCCGTCATCGTACAGTGCATTTACTTTCAATGTTTTTCCATTGGCACTGATCAATACAGGAACAGTTCTCAGTGATATCTGACTTCCGTAGTTGTAGAATGTTTCCTGTTGGGTTTGCGGCTTACTCGGTGTAAATGCTGGTGCATCTCCATTCAACTGACTTTCAGTCTGCTCTGTTCTATGTGGTAACTGATTATGTACTTTTGTACACCCACCAATGCCTCATGTTCTGTATCTTTTGCAGTTTCTACCCGAATGGTTATCTCTTAAGCAGCGAAAGCATAACTGAATTTCTTGCAATCCCGAGGCAGAACAAAGTTTGCAGGATCTTTGTTTTCTCGAACTGACTAGCAGAAACATGGAATGTCCTATCTCTCATTTTGAACTTTCTATTCTCAGTATCAAGTCCATTCTTTGTTTCTGACGCAATAGTATTAAATTTTACTTCTTTCTGAATCCGTTCATTTAATTGGTCGATTGTCACTTTTTTCTGGTTTTCAAACAACCACCTTTGTAATCTCGAAATTATTGTTTCCGGTAGTTCTTTAACAATTGCTGGTACACGTAACTACCATTATGTAGGTCTTCTGTTATGTTTATCAAATCCGCTAGCATTACAATACTTCTCACATCTTCGTATTTAATTGGTTCGAACCTGTCTATTTTTATCGATTTTGTTAACCATTCTTCTTTTTCCACCAAATTTTCTCTCCAACCTCTCTTTTGCCTCTTTTAAGCCTAAACCTTCTATATGTTTTAGCGCTTCCCCTTGTTAATATTGGCGCATGTGTATAATTTATACTCGGGGCTTGCTTCTGTTTTGACTTTATAGGAAGAAAATGCGGGTTTCCGAAACTCGTATTCCTGTTTCTTCCCTGGTGAATATTGGGATGGAAACTTTCTGTATCTGCTTTGAAAGATCAATGTCAACCTGACTCTTTCTAGATTTCTCGTTACTTTTTTGGTGGCTGTCTGCAGTCGAAACAGTTTCAGAAAACGTTTCATTATACTCTTTACATACTTCTTCATAGGATTGTTCTATTGTCTCAATTTGTTTTCATTGTGTCTGTCATTTCTTGAGTTTTCTTTTGTTTGTTATATTCACTATATAGTTCTTGGACCAATAGCCTCATCCATTGCAACTTCAACCTTTTCGAGCAATTATGTTGCCACAGTTTTTTCTCCATCACCATCCGAAGGTTCATCTTTAAGCTTGTTTCTATGTCTTAAAAACTTTGTCTTTATTTTCTGCTTTTGCAACTTTTTTAAAAAAATCTTGCTTCTGTAGCATGTTAATTCTCATTTCCACCCGTCTCAGACATTGTGGATTATTTGTACTAGTTGACTATAACACAAAATGTCCTATAAGTATTCAATTCAATGAAAACTGTTCACAAAGTTAGCATTTTATCCGAACATTTTCATTGTGCGGATACTACTTCACTTTTCCCTTACAAATTTTAAACAGCGATTCAACCAAATATTGTTCGATTTTTATACTACCGACCACGTTCTGCTACCATTTTATGTTTTATAGAAACTATCTACACCGACGGAGGGGGTGGAAGGACTACAATATTGGCTATTTTTCACGATTTACTGCGATTTTTCTATTCACGATTTTGTAAACATGCTATATTAATGGTTCGATTGATTTACAATTTTTTACATAGATAGTGACGTCACTACGTTTTTATCACCTCTATACTAGACCGCAGGATTACCCCCTATTTGGTGGGTTTGTGCTTCCGCAAATATAGTTCCGCGTAGGATTGACGAATTTGGAAACGTGCATTTAATATATTGTTTACGTGTATAATTAAACTGACTAAGGGAAAGCCCTCAGGAAGCATAGCCTGCACGAGAAAACAGCAGCCTCGGTTTTATTGAAGCTGTTTATTAGTAGTAATGAATGATGCCACACCACTGACGCCCCCTAGCGCATGAGCAGAACATTCATGTCTATTTAATTACATTTGTTCAATTGAGGCAAGAAACATTTTAATAAAACAAGTCGGAAATTCTAATTTTACTTTCTCCTATCACCATCTATCATGGACGTGGAGGATAGTGAAAGTAGCTGAAAAGTAGTGCGATCCCATGATTCTTAGAGCGTAAATATACTCCTCAAAAAGTTAAGGACCACTATTGTGTATCATTATTTTGAAACAGTTCACCTACTGATTTTGTGTACATTGAAGAATATTTACTGATGAGGGCAATTTCTTTCCTTCAATAATGGTTGGAGACGTATGTGGTGGTACAAAGATCGATTTAAAGACTGTTGTATCCAGAAACATGATAAGTTGTGTGGTGCGTCATTACTGGGTATGGTGGGGTCTCCTATGATTGTTCTACTGACTTGTACGCCATCTTTAAAGGAAATTTGACCGGGTTTCAATATCGATATGAGATTAATAAGGCATTTGTGACCCTTATGTTGGTGCTGTGGACCAGAACTTTGTGCTTATGGACGGAAATGCTCTTCCGTATCGGGCATGTTTTGTCAATGATTACACTGAGCGCGAAAGAAATAGGATGTATGGACTGGCCTGACCTCATGTAAATCTAACAAGAGCATGTATGGTACAAGCCTCAATAACACTTAAGTGCTTGGCCAGCTCAACCACAGATGCGGGATGACCTCGCAAACGCGCTCATTTAAGATTGGGCAAGAATTTGTCCTTCTGCAATCAGAAAACTGATTCGCAGCTTCACTTGTATGTGTACGGTTGTTTTTGACGCTAGACGTGGCTAGGCGCTTTTTTCGCCCAACTTAAAGTGTGACCTGAAACAAGTTACAGTGCTGTTTGTAAAATGTCATACCCCACCCACCGATGTGCAAACATTTAAATTTCGGTAGTGGCCACACATTTTGATCTCTTGTTTGTTTACCACTATAATTTGCTATTAAATTTCTGTTAATTGTTAACTAGTGGTATATAGTAGTTCCTAGAATAAATGGTTTTCTTTGTAAAAAAGTAATAATAGAAATTGTACCACTTTCATTTCGTGGTACTTAAATTATTTTGAGGAGTATGCATAGGTCAGTAAGACCGTGTGTGTACACCATGATTGATTCACACTATGTATCAACTAATCGATTAGGTTAAATACCACTAAATGTTACAACCGGTTTCAATGAAGCGAGGAAATCTTCACAACAGGTGTCCAATTTTCGTTGGAGAATTCGCTTGTGAATTTGATGGTCTTGTGAAATGTATTTGCCTTGTCTAGGAATTCATGTAGATCTGTGCGACCATGGCGCCATTGTATGTCAATGTCGTCAATAAAGCGCAGCCACATGTGCAGCTTTAGAGGAACAGTCAGCGTTCTTTTCAAATGCCTCATGAACAAATTGGCATATGATGGAGCCATTATTGTACCCATTGCTGTACTTTGTACTTGAAGGTAATGGTCGCCATTGAACTCAAAGTTGTTGCATTTTAACACAAGGGTTAAAACGTCCACTAACGATTCGGTCGAGGGATCCATCGTTTCTCTAGTCACGGGGGGAATCACGTGACTTCATAAGATAACAAACACGCGTAATGGCGTCGAGAAACATGCAATATAATTTTACAAAAGTAGAAATGTTATGCGCTAATAGGTAACACATCATTAACTTAATTGAAATTCCATCCTTTTAGCAATATTAAGGTAAATGGTGATGCAGTTTGAGCTCCGCGTGTTTGTTACCAGATCGTATTCGTGGAAGTTACCTCTTATGAAAACGCGTGTTTGTTACCCAAAAATTGAAAATGGCAATTGTAAGCCGAATTGTCCGTGCGTTTTTGTACGGGCCATTTTGTCATGGTGCCCAAAAACCTGTCCACATTGTTTACAACATGTTTCCTTTAAATATCTCTTCCTTCTATAATATCAAAATAAAAACGCATTTGTCGGAAATTGAACCAAAATGTCCGCGTGACAGCGCATCACCCATACCACAGAGCTAAGGATGATTTTACGTCAAACCTACTGACTTATCTACCATAAAGCTATACGACATTTCATAGGCGACCTGTGTAAGCCAATTCGACTCGTTGATTTATTCGGCGTAGCTGTCTAAGCTCGCTTTTGACCTACATTTCTGTATAATAACGTCTGTCTGGGATTTCAGCAATTCGCCGTTCTATTGGATGATTTCATAAACACTGAAAATGACGTGTGGGGAAACAAGAGAAAATCCCGTTTTCGATTGGATGAACCTGATACGCGCGAAACAATAAAGGCCACACTATTGTTATGCAAGTGTTTTACGAAATTTTGCTTCGTTCGTAGATTAATTTTTGGGGTATTGCTTTCTAAAGTGTTTTTATATTGAAACAATATACAGTTACGTGTCAAACAAAATATTTTATGGATAAAATGA
>Ga0224511_10000086_pt1:2500-29593 | contig 29593 bp, 15 predicted proteins | sample SF_May12_sed_USG_2_FD_169988 | JGI IMG/M metagenome (GOLD analysis project Ga0224511, IMG submission 169988) | Sediment microbial communities from San Francisco Bay, California, United States - SF_May12_sed_USGS_8_1 | ecosystem: Environmental > Aquatic > Marine > Sediment | place...
ATAGATTCGAATACAAATTAAAAAAAATATTTGTACAATATGTACATAAGAATTATATATATACAATTAGCTATTAAAATGAAATAAGTTGTAATCTTATTGCTCTACTGAAAATATCACATACATGACATGTGTATACTCAACAAAAGTAAAACCATACATGATAAAATGTTAGATATATACTAGTTTATTTTGATTTGTTTCAAAGGGTTGAAAAACATCTCATACATCTGTAACAAAGGAATTTTAAACGTTAACTGTCATATTCACTAACATTTTTAAGTGTACACTTACAGTTTCTACAATTACCAATGTCCATATATCTACCGTGAATATGACGGAAACCACAAACAACAACGCCACACTTTAGACAGTAAACCGTGCTATGTTCATCGCCTCACCATCATCTGATTAGTCACCTTAAAATATGTTATGTTAAATAAGGAACATATCTAAATGTTGGAACACCTAATAACAATTAAAAGCACACAACATCAATAGCTAAAAAGGAATATACGAGTAAGTACTTCAACAATGAAGTACAGTATCATTCGCATATAAGGAACTCATCGGCGCCATAAAATAAATCCCTTAAATCCGCATTTCCTTATAAATGTTTATTGAACTAGTTGCTTGCTTAAATGAATGATAATTAGTTCCTCATAAACAGAAGTTCCTTTTAACCGGTTTCCTTTAGGCGGACTTTACTGCAGATATTTTTATCTGAGCCGAATATTCGGTTAAATACTATAGAAATAGTTAATAGCCTGGAAAAACATCGTCCACTTCTATGACAGTCAGACTAAAGGACATAATGACAGATTGACAGCAAATCCATATATGATTTCTTCGAAAGAGGACAAATGCATACACTTAAAATACAAATAGTTATAGCTTCAATAAAACCGAGGCTGCTGTTTTCTCATTCAGGCCTTGTTTCCTGAGGGCTACCCTTTCTTCAGTTTAATATAACTTACTACAGCTGGTGTCAAGTGCCTGTGTGGCGGCTGTAAAATGTCGCCCCGTACTTCATCATTGTGTGGTCATATTTTTCTGGTCCTCAGGGATCATTGACTGTATGTTTGTTTACATTTGAAAATGGAGTTCCGCTCATGCGCTAGGGGGCGTCAGTGGTGTGGCATCTTTCATTACCACTGATGAACATCTTCAATAAAACCGAGGCTACTGTTTTCTCATTCAGGCCTTGTTTCCTGAGGGCTACCCTTTCTTCAGTTTAATGTATGTTAAGTGTAGTGTCGTTGTATGTAGTCGTTGTTGTTTTGCAATTAGGCCCTTTACGTTAGTTGGGTCAACTTGCTATGCAACTCTGTCCATGTTAATCATTTAATTGTGTATTAAATATAAATATTGCGCTTTTTTGTATTTGGTAACTAAGCCATCGTCGTACAAGATTGAATCGCTTCAAGACATACGTTTCGTCTTGCAAATCTAGTAAAAAGTATTTTGCCATTTTTCATTTACAACTACTTTATTCATAATAGCATAAGACACTGACTTGTCATATTAACGTTCATCAAACAAAGTCGTGTTTTGTGCATTTAAAATAGGAACACTATCACTATCGGATGAAATATAGGACGTTTTCAAAGTTATTTAAAATTAGATTTCATGAAGTTATACACGAAGTGGTATTGGTAATGCACACATGTCGTGTTGAGAAATCATTTCTGAACTATTTTTTAACTTAACAATATATGTGATAGATAATTTACCTTTAAAATTCATACCAAGAATATACTATGGTTTTCGTTTGATTATAAATCCTACAGCGCTGGCTAATTGTTCTTATGTTTTTTGTCTGACGATGTGTCACGTTTGGTTTGCCCGGCCTATTCAGCCTTCCGGTCCTAGAAAATAGTTTATAGTCGTTTAGAACAAATAAACGACAGCGTGTTCTTGAACTCGTCTGTGCTTAGACTGGGGGAGTATATTTCGGTATCTAAGCTTTTTGAACTTTCCAGATGTTGTTTAATTAGGCTGATGTCATTTTCTGGTTTAACTTTATATAACATCAGATCACATCTCACAGCATGAGGTATACTCTCCAAGAATTCCAAAAGACACAACACACTTCTGGTAGACATATCGACACAGTGCATGTTCAGGTATGTGATAGAGTTTGGGAGTTGTGGAAGACTATCACCAAATGTCATATGACGTAAACGCAACGTTGTAAGGTGTGTGAACTTATGCAAACAGATATCTCCAACTAGTTTGACTTTGTCCATGGTAATGTCTTCGATGGAGTTCGGTAGTTGTGGCATGTTATTACCAACTGTCATGTTAGAGAACTCTAAACTCTTTAGGGCTGCACAATGCTGTAGTGAGGATTCTCTTACCATCATGTGTGTTAAGGACAGGCAAGTTATGGAGTTTGGAACTAGTGTAAAGGCTTTTACAGGTGTGTTTTTCTTTAATTCCAACGTTTTCAAATTTGCGCAATGATGCAGTGAGAGTTCCCCGGCTATCTCGACATTGTTTAAATAAATATACCTTATGCTTTCAGGCAGTAGAAATCTGTGACCAATAATGTTCATATCAATCAATGATAGATATTTTAGTTTAGTACATTGCGACAGAGAGAAAGCACCGCGAACGTTTTTTAGTCTCATCGATTCTATGTTTTCCGGCAGGTTCAATTCATGACCAACAATATTAATATCTTTTAATGCCAAGCGTTTCAGTTTCCTACAGTGCTGCAGTAAGAGCCTACCGGAACAAGATAGATCATCCAGTTGTATATCCGTGATATATGCTGGCACAACTAAGTCATGATTACCAATGTTCACGTTCCCTAAGCTGAGATGTTCAAGCTCTGTACAATAATATAGTGAAATTCCGGATGGAAACACCAAAGGATGTCTATTCAAACCGATATGATCATCGTTTATGATAAGACTTTTTAGTTGTCTACATTGCCACAAAGATAGTCCAGACATATTGACACCTTTCAATTCTAATGTTTCAATATGTCCTGGTACAATCAGTTGACCTCCAGTGTTAACACCATTGAGTATCAATTTGTCTAGTTTTGTACAGTGTCGTAGTAAAACGCCACCAACAACTGAAACATCCCTTAATGCAATCGAGCTGATGTTTTCTGGGAGCATTAGTCTATGATCAGTTATGTTCACCTTATGTAAGATGATATCATTGAGTTGTGTACAAAGCTTAAGTGTCGGCCCAACAGATAAAACTATAGAATGTTTATCATCATGTTGGTTCGACCAAAAATCGTCACAGTTGATATGAAGCTTTTTCAGTCGTGTACAATGATTCAATGAGAAAATAGACATTTTAACACCAACTAAGCACATTGTTTCAATCTGTTGTGGAACAATAAGTTCGGTGTCATCAAAGTTAACATCATGTAATGTCAGATTCTTTAACTGTTTACAGTGTTGCAGTGAGAGTCCGCCAACAATGGAAACACTATCCATACTAACCGAACTAATGTGTTCTGGCATCAGCAATGCATGACCATTTATTGTCACCCTATTTAAGATAAGATCATGAAGATCTGTGTAAAGCTGTAGAGAGAGGCCAGGGGATGACATCGCATACTGTTCTTCGGTACGTCTAGAAAAAGCAGTGGGATACGTAATGTGAAGCCTTTGTAGTTGCGTGCTATGATGCAATGGAATTCCATCCATATCGACTCCCTTAAAATCCAGTGTTTCAAAATAGGGGGGTACAATCAGTTCCTGGTCACCAAAGTTAACATCATTAAATGTCAGTTTTTTTAATTGTGTACAGTGCTGTAGTACGATTCCATTTACAATGGAAACACGCCTCATTTCAATCGACCAAATATTTTCTGGCAGCAGAAATGCATGACTACCAATGCTGACATTTTTGAATATGATATTTCGAAGCTGTGTACATCGTTCTAATTGGAGGCCATCGGGTAACACCGTAGAATATCCATATTGAATGTCATAATCATCATCAATAAGAAGACTGGTTAAATTCGGACAATGATTCAATGAGAGTTGTAACAAGTTGACACAATTTAAGACCAAAAACAACACGTTCCTCGAAATGTATTGCATACGTATGATAACACCGATGTGGTAAAGATCAATTTTTTGTATTTGGTTAGGCAACAGCAGTTCCTGGCGATCAAAATTTACATGTACACATTCAAGATATTTAAGCTGTGTGCAGTCTTGCAATGAGAGCCCCCCAGGTAATGTCGTTTCATTTTTGCTGTTATTGCTATAGATGAAGCGCTGTAGTTTTGTACAATTCTGAACTGAAATCCCGTTTATGAATATGACATTTGTAAATTTGACACTAATGATGTTTTCAGCTATCAATAGTTGTTCATCGATGGTTATGTCTTTCAACTTAAGAATTCGAAGTTGCTTGCAGTTTTGCAATGACAAGTTGCAGATAGTAGGGGTCCTGGCCATGTTTTTGCCGCTAAGGTCTAGTGTGACGAGTCTAAATTCATTCACTGCTATTAAACGATTGCACACAACCATATCATTACTGGAAACCGATCTATAGGCAATGTATTGAAGACACGGCTGAAAGTTACGAATGCCATTTCTGTTAGACTCAATACAACCGTCTGTTACTAGTGCAGTGACATGTCGCTGATTTCGCTTTGTTTTAAAATAGCCATAATCATCATCCTCTAGTTCTTCTTCTGTACATTTAAAGCTCACAAACTTGTGAAGATGTCTGTTTATAAGGAACGATATTTTTTCGGCCACTCCTTTATTGAGCGCGCACATAAATACAAAGACCTGAGAAAGATCGTTGAGACACACTTCGAACGAGTCGGAGTCACGGGGAATGTATCGCGATTTTATCATCCTTTCAAATACTTCTTCGTTTTCACTTATGTATATAGCAGACAAAAACTCTTGAAACGTCTTATGCATAAATGATAGGTGTGATATTCTTTGGCTCAATGATGTCGACATTTTCTCGGTTAAGATTCCACATCTCAGAGCAAATGACTTTTCTTTCTCATTGATGGTGGTCAAATCACTATCAAACACAACAGACGAATGTCCCGGTTTCTGAAAGAGTTGATCAAATGCCAGTTTTGATATTTTGACAATAATTGCCCAGCATCGCCTTACATTGAGATTGTCTGCAAAACAATTGTTATGTCGTTTTGAGTCGTCATCTAACGATCCTTCTGTTGCAATACTTATTGGTTTGCGACCTATAAGCATGTCAAGAATATTGGCGTATATCTTACACTTAGAGTCCGAAACTTCTCTTCCATCAAAGAAAAGGCACACGATGTGAAGAAGAAGAATTGGGGTTTGCAATAAACTACTTATATTTTTTTCCCTTACATAAGTTTTGATTGTTGAAAAATCCTCATGTCTTTCCATTTGTTCATTGAGGATGTTTACTATATTTCCTCCCAGTTTTCCTATGTTGCCTGTCCCTTGAATGTCCATGCGCTTCTCAATCTTGGAATCTGCAGGAGGATTCTCTACCATCCTCCATGGTCGAGAGGTTGTGACAAGCGTAACGGAGTGGAGCGGATTTATGAACGGGGTTCGACCTTTCATATTGATAGGGCACGAGCATTCCTTATCGGAAGGGTGAGTCCATTCATCTAGACCATCTGACAAAACGCATGTACTTGGAGCCCCAAGCAAACTCTTGACAAGTTTACACGCTCTCTCTAAGGCAGGTGTTTGGTCATATAAATGAACAATGAGTTGGTCTCGTATAATATCTTCGTAATGACAGTGTGCATTGGCGTCCCTTAAACGTACATGAAATAAAATGTCAATCATGTTAAGGGTGTCTTTGTCTTGAAAATCATCGATGTTTTCTTGTGAGTCATCATTCCAGCTGTTGCTGTAGCCATCTGATAACGAGTGTTCACCATCTGCATAATCGCTTTCGTCATTTAAATCCCGTGTGTCTTCTGTTGCATACACGTTTTGTACAGTCGATTCCATACTTCCTGCAGTTGAATCTCTGCTGTATATAATTCTCTCTCTTTCGTTGTTTGGTGATTCATTGCTGACTGAACTTGGAATAGTTTCAAGAGGTGATCCTTCCTCACGGCTAGCTTGCCCTAGTTGTAGTCTACTCCATTGAAGGGCAATATTTTGTGTGAATGTCGATTTACCAGTACCCGGCTCGCCAACAACAAAAATGTTTTTGCAATCTTCACCTTTATTCATGAAGAAATCTTTAAACGTTCGTACTCTTTCATGCTGTTTCTCACTTTGATATCGGTCATAATGAACAATTTTTGGAGGAACGTACAGCATATCCATGTTTACTTCTTTTTCATGCAATACTGGTACGTACTGCATGTTTTGATACTCCTTGTGATATAGCTTGGCTAATCTAATCCTTAGTTCTGGAAATCAATAAAAAATATTGACCAATGATTAAAGCAAACACATTTTCATTTGTATTAAGGTTAAACATTAAAATAATATGTACTTAGGCACCGCCTCTTAATGACACGTTTTACCGTTAATATGTCGCCTGACTTGACAAGCACGTGTTTTTAATAAAAAATGAAGAGAGGTTCAAAGATAGATATGTCAAGTTTAAGGGCATCATGAAAAATGACCCGTATAAAACTAACACACAGAACGACACAAAAACACTTACAACACCATGACGCAACAGACATTTAAATGTTTTGTTCTAGTACAGAGACAATTTTTCGTTTAAAAACAATGGGATAAAAATGCACATGTTGAAAAACAATGTTTGTTTTTGGAAAACAATGGGTGTTTTCAAACAGAAAAGGATTTTGACACGACTTCACACATGATTTATTTCCGAGGAATTTATTTGATGAGTACTGTGATTCATAATTGTAGTTGGTGCTTTTCAATATATCAATGTCAGTAACACCTACATCGTGCATGAACCCAATCATTGATTTGAATTTTGCAAGGGCTACATTTTCAGTGACCAGCCACTTAACACTTTTAACAATACAGAAAAAAATGTATCAACATTTTTTAGTTGTCGAAAATCATTGCGTTTTTAGGCCACATATTTTGAAACTGTGCGTTTTTCCCCAGAAATGTGCGTAAAATAGGCGGACCAAAAATTATCACTATTCTAGTAGTTTTACTGCGAACTTAATATTTAGAGCAATGGCTCGGCTTAAACACATATACGTTTGGAGTTACGCGTTACATTAATTTCCGTCAGTGTTTTGTATAAAATGCAATCAAATATCAAGGTCCACAAGTACATTGTACACATGCTGACAACTGTTTATAAAAAGTAGGGATGCATGAGGTTAACCGTTTAACCGGTTAACTTACCGAACGATCGGTTAACGTTTTTAAAATCCGGTTAACCGAAACAAAAAGTTTATATCATTGAAATTAAAAGTATAATAAGCAAAATCCTTAAACGGTGCGCTACGCTGAGAACGAAAGTTATCGATCGTTATAAGCGTCATGACGGTAGACCGCGAATGGCGATCAATACACGTGTCATGCTTGTAAACAGGGCGCGTTTGTTGATTTGGCAAGTGTCATTAACGCCATTGTTTTGATTAACACATAATAAAACGGTTGAAAAACAGACCGAATTTAATTGTCGACAGTTCGTCTGCCTTGTTGACCGATCTCAATTAAGAGTTTGATTGATGCTATGGTTTGATTTACTCGCCAAAGTTCCGCGAAAAAAATGTTTTGAGATTAAAGGGATATTGGTTTTGATGGTTTTTAACAATTAACACCTTACACCCAAGTATGGAAACCATTCTTAACCCGACCTTTCAAAACGCTACATTGTTCACAAAACTATTTCGTTTTCATTTTAAAACTAGCAAAAGGTCAGCGTTCATTACAAACGCTAACTGATATATTTAGTTAATAATCAAATAAAAATATTGATAAAGATATAACTTACAAACGTTATACAGACGTTAAAAAAACTGCGCATGTTAAATAGAGTGGGTGGGGTAACCATTGCCATACGATACCATGTACTGTTAACATTCGTCATGAAATTATATATGTTGCTAATCGGTTAACCGGTAATTTACCGGTAAATAGGATCGGTTAACCGGTAAATGAAAACAGTAACCTTTTGCTTTTCTAATAGAAATTAATATAGTCTATGATTTTCATGTCCTCATAGACAAACATTATGCTCTCGCACGTTACGTAATTGTTAGGCATGACACGTCCAAAAAGGTTAATTATTTTTATTAAGCATTGATCACGAATGGTTGACTTACGCGTACTTTTTTAGTTTGGTGTCACAATAGTCTTGGTATATGGGCACGTACCGAAGGACATATTTACAGGGGCAATTTCATATCCACAGAGCCCTCTTCGAAAAGTTAGGGCATTATATTATTAAAAATCTAAAAGCATTATCAATTATGTTTTTAAAGGCAAAACGTATCGTTCCCTTCATTAAGACCTTTTTGAGAGTTTTGTTTTTGTTTTTATGATGATTAATCTGCGAAAAGGAAAAACCGTTCATAGTTTGCGAGATATGTTTAAAGAAGTAATAAAAAGTTGAGGAACAGTTCGTATTTTTTCAAAGCTTAGGAAACAGTTACTCCTTTTTGTTGGTTGAAATATTCAGTCAATTCATTTTTCGTAATGCGCATCCCATCAACTAATTTTCTAGTAATTATACATGAACATCCATTAAATACCATGTTGAAGATTCTTTGGATAGTTTAGGAAACATTATTTAACAATAATCGCGCATTAAACAAGTTTGCACTTAGGGCTGCACATCTGAGTCGTCTGACCTAGTTATCCAGCAAATCATAACAATTTTAGATAATGCTTATCAACGGATATCTTAAGTGAAATCCAATCTAATATATACGTTTAAAAGGCATTGTGTCATTTGTTTTCCCCAATTACTTAATTCAATGGAAAAAACGACGGGGCTAAGGGCTGTAGGCCATGCAGCCTACATTTGTATGTTTTGACCTTCAAAAAATTGCAGAATTTATTTTGCGAGTAATATTGAGTTTATATATTTATAAATATTATCTCAAAAATGAAGAAAAATCTAAACATGGGAAATGAGAAAATAATAAGACTGTATTATAGAAATTTTCATTTAGCGTTATTGTGACACCATACATAAACATATTGTTAAACATCATTCAAATGTGTGACATAAACAATGGATCCTACTCAGTATGTGCTATGTAGGCACATAAAAGTATGGAGGCACATTAACACATTAAAATATAATACCGGTAATTCATTTGCAATAGCTAGCGTTACAGAATATTTGATAATTTAATAAGCATTTATGGAATTTTACTACTAGTACACAATTAAAAATTAAAGTTTAGCAGAAACATGTGGGTTTTTTTCCCATATACTTACATTAACAGTATACGGCTTGCAGTTTTCAGAGAGATTTCAAATTAGGTATCTTAACATCAAATTGTGTACATGTACAAAAGTACTGCAGTGGGACATATAACAGTCAATATGTAAGTCTTTGGGTCGTTGTATTTGTCTTTTTGGTTTGTCCGCTTATATGTTTTCAAATTTGTGCAACAAATTTCTTTTACACTTCATTTGTGATTGAGATGAAACCTGATAATTTTGTGGCACGATGAGTTCACTTTGATGTTTAGTAACGTACCTAAGAAAGAACTACCCGGGTAGGTCAATTGGTAGATCATCTGACTTGTAAGCAGAGGTCGGGGTTTCGATCACCGCCATGGTTAAATGACTTCTGGCCTGTCTACAAATGGCGATCTCGGTGAGATCTACTAGGTCTGCCATGCAATTGCTTTAGTTAATGTAGCAATATTTCTAAGAAATTAGAGGACTAATTTCAACAGGGTGTTTGTACGACGTTGAGTTCACTGTGATGTATAGAAACGAACCTAGGACAGAAATGTAAGCCCGGGTAGCTCAGTTGGTAGAGCACCCGACTTGTAAGCAGGGGGTCGTGGGTTCGATCGCCGCCCTGGCTAAATGACTTCTACGACCTATCTACTTATGCAATCTTCTAATTGTAGATGTGCAAGACAGATTGATTTAAATAATGCAGATTAAAATTTACAATAATAGGTTAGTATAAATTGAAGAGATTCAACATATGTACTATTTCAACTGTTGCCATTCTCAACTGTATCTGCAAATTACCACAGTTTCAGCTCATATTTTTCAAGTTCAGGAGTGAATAGACATGGACATATATCTACAGCTGGGGGTATGGGATGTGACATAACTGTCAAACTGACCCAGGCTATGATTCCAACTTGGAATAGATAACAAGTTTAAATTGTTGGTAATGACATACATTGATATACACTCAGTCAGTGGTGTAGCATCGTTCATTACTATTGACGAACAGCTTCAATAAAACCGAGGCTGCTATTTTCCTCATGCAGGCTCAGTGGTACAGGGCTTTCCCTTTTCTCAGCTGTTCCCTCTTTTAAATGTTATTCAGTCATATTGTTGACATAAAAATACCACCACTAAACATTATTTAGCTTTTACTATCAGTTAAATAGAACAAAAATGAAGCTTTTTACCTAGTTATTAATCTGGTGTTTTGAGGTATTTCCATGCTTAGATTCTTCTTTTTTAACATGTTATAACTAATAAATATACGATGTAAAATAAAAAGGTTTCATTTTTTGTTGCATATTTTGAAGGTTATTCCATATTTCTGGTAGACTGACTAGACTATTGTAAGATGACCTCGTCACCTGAACATCATCAACATATTAACAATGAGCAGAAACTGTAAAAACACTATTATATACACTGTACTTAAACTGATGAAAGGGAAAGCCCTCCGGAAGCAAAGCCTGCATGGGAAAATAGCACCCTCGCTTTTATTGAAGACGTTCATCAGTGGTAATGAAAGATGCCAATCCACTGACGCCCCCTAGCACATGAGCGGAACTCCATTTTCAAATGTAAACAACATACAATCCATGATTCCCGAGGACCAGAAAAATACAACTACACAATGATGAAGTACGGGCCGACATTTTACAACCGCCACACAGGCACTTAACACCTGATCATCAGTGGTAATAAAAGATGCCACGCCACATAAACCTTATTAAGATACATGTAAGAAGTAACATTTCTCTTTTATTTTGAGATCAGGGTTTCACTATTCAGATGTTTTAAAGGACATTTAGGAAGGTAATAGTGCCCTAGGTCGCTCACCTGAGGAAAAGGTCAAGGGTCAAGGTGAAGCCATTTACAGAGGACCACTAATGTTGTCCACCAAATATTGGTAGAGGAGTTCTAGATGATGCTATGTTCCAAAGTTGAAAGCTCTAGGCCTTGTAGTTTCAGACAAGATTTTTGAAAAATGCAATTTGTAGACCTATTATTGACCCCGTGACCTACTTATCCAACCAATCAGAACCATTTTGGTAGGCGACCACCCAGGGACCATTCCTGTTGAGTATGGTCACATTCCCATTAGCGGTTCAAGAAAAGATGTCGTTTGAAGATTTTCTTATATAATTCAATGTAAAATTGTGACCCCCGGGCGGGTCAGTTTTAACCCCAGGGGCATAATTTGAACAACTTTGGTAGAGGACCTCTAGATGATGCTATTATATACCTAATATGAAAGCTCTGGGCCTTGTAGTTTCAGACAAGAAGATTTTTGAAAGTTGCATTTTAAATACCTACTTTTTGACCCCGTGACCTACTTATGCAACCAATCAAAACCATTTGAACAATTTTGGTTGGGGACGACACAGGGACCATTCCTGTTGAGTTTGGTCAGTTTGCCATTAGCGGTTCAAGAGAAGATGTCGTTTGATTTTTTCCTAATATAATTCAATGTAAAATTGTGACCCCCGGTGCGGGATCAATTTTGACCCCAGGGACATAATTTGAACAACTTAGGTAGAGGACCTCTAGATGATGCTATTATATACCAAATATGAAAGCTCTGGGCCTTGTAGTTTCAGACAAGAAGATGTTTGAAAATTGCATTTTGAAAACCTACTTTTTGACCCCGTGACCTATTTATGCTACCAATCAGAACCATTTGAACCACTTTGGTAGGGAACCACAAAGGGATCATTCCTGTGAAGTTTGGTAAAAATCCAATGAGTGGTTTTAGCGGAGAAGATGTTTAAGTAAAACTACGCACGACGGACGACGCACGACGGACGACGCACGACGGACGACGGACAAAGGCCGGTCACAATAGCTCACCCTGAGCACTTTGTGCTCAGGTGAGCTAAAAAGCAAGCCTCGTCACTGCCTATGCTGCACTACGCCCTCTGGATGGATTTTCCCATCCACACCAGAAACACACTAGGGTCCGGGATAAGACGCCCAGATGTTGGCTCTATAGCGCATTAATGTTCTTACTAGTAATAGTTATAGATGAAGTCAGTACATTATTAAAATTAATCGATCGCTTTAATAACTACTTCTAATTTATATGGTAACAGATTACCTCTCTTTGCAAAATAACCTCCCTTTGGCACTACTTCTTTCTTTTACACTGCTGGCTCAACAACATTTCGCTTTAACAAAAGTGATATTAATCGCAAAAGTTTCGCCCCTTATAATAACAATTTCCACTTCATTTAATGCGTGGGAGTAGACAAATTCTGTAAAAATGTGAATTTTGTCAGGGTCAGTCAATGGTACGAATTTGAAATTTCGCTGTTGTTTGATCCTGGCTGCTTCTGTCACTATATAATTCAATTTCGAAGGATTTGTAAACAACTATTTTCTGTTGTTACAGAGGGAAGTGTCTAAATGAAATCCAAGCTTTCCGTTAGACTTCTCATTTTTCTATAAAGATGATTCGTTGTTTTACAGTTCATTTATTCTAACATGGGTTAACTTGAACTTTGAACGTACACATTCAGGGAAGGGAGTTTAGTTAGTTCATAGTTTGTGGGAGCCATGTATCAATACATATAAGGGTAAAACCCAAGTTGGTCCTTTTTGTTGAGGGGATGCATGAATTCCCTGTGTTTTGATAATAAGACAACAAAATGTAATTGTGTTCGCTTTTTTCAGTTGGATATGATATCAACAAAGTAAAAGGGGATAGGGTTTTGCACCTTTATGCATTTGTGATATTTTATAGGTATTAGATCTATTGTTATTTTATTACCAAACAAAAAAAGTATTTGGATGGAATGTCATATTATTTCTGCACAAGCTGCATTTTATTAAAATAATTGTTTTGTAAGAAAAAAACTTCTGTAAGAGTAAAATATTTTTGTACTTTTAATGCATATGATTGTTTGAAGTATATCACAGCTTTTAAATAAAAACATACAGTTGAGCACATTATTTTGGGACTCCTGGGGGACTTGGGCGCTCACTTGAGTCTTCTTGTCCTAGTTTTCTAGCCAAGTACAGCCTTAATCTACGTTGAAAGAGGTTTAGCCAAGGATCATGCCTGCGTAGTTTTGTTATTAGGACTCAGTTATTTATAAAGGGAAGTTTTGTGTACCATGGTACTCAAAAGGTGAACCCCACATTATTAGGTTTTACTCTTTTTTGTTTTAGAATATCCAGTCACCACATACAACTTGAAAAGATGATAATTTCTCATAGTTTAAGGGTTGCAACTCCAACACTAATGTATATGTTAGACGGCAGTAATTTAAAATAGTAAGAACACTGACAACCAGGTTAGATTTCTTTTGGATTTTTTTATGGAATAACATTCATATTTTATTCTTATAATAACTATAAAATTGCTTTCGAAGCATGTCTCGCAATGTAATTATTATTATGTATTACATGCAGCTGATTAAGCCCATTTTTACTGTTATTCTATTATTCAGTTACTAAATTAATATTTCAGTATAGTTGAAAAGGTTTATACCCACAGACAATAAATTGTTTTATTCTTGAATCAAAGCCATGCCGAAAGAACCCTTAATAGTAGTACTGTTATAAATACCCAGTAGACTGCATTGTATGCATTGTTACATTTGGCTGGATTTTACACAATCTCCATGAATTATACAAATGGCCCGAGATCAAACTACTCCATTTTTCTATTGAATACTTTCTTAATTTAAAGAGTGATAGCATGCTGCTTTTACACAAAAATAAAACTGGCAATTGCATTTTTAGTTTCTTGGGTACATTGTAACTCAACTATATTTTACTAAATTATCATTTCAAAAATATATAAAGTATTAAAAAAGCCTTACAAAAATGTGTTTCTGGTAACCACTTGAAAAAAAAATCAGGTAGGCTGGGTCTGGATTGATTTTCATTGTTTTTTTTTCCCACATACTTATTTTCCATGAAAATACATCTTATTGCCTTAAAACTAGAAAATAAATCTGAAATCAGACACCCACCCACCACCAAAAAGACAACTGTAGGGTCCCTAATTTTGTATGTATGATGGGGTTACCTAAAACATATATTTATTAGGCCTAAAGGGTGTAAAACTGTAGTTAACTATTTTCTATCTCTATCATATGCATATCTTAAACTTAATTTACAACTTTCAAATATTGTTGTTAAAATATAAATTAAAATGCGGATGAAACCCCCTTCCCCCTGCATACTGCTATTAATGGGCGTGCATTCTGTGTACAGCCTGAATTTAATATTGTATATTGCATACCGTTTAACAATAAAACAAGATATTTTAGCTTTAATTACTTAAAACAGATTTTAAAAAACACAGTTGAAGTCATGCACAGACACCTTGATCCGTGCAAACAATATTATTTGTGTGTTTGCTTGATGTTTTTTCAAATGTTCGAGTGAAATGAACCATGATTTAGTATTATAACCAATAAAATGTTTAAAGTATGTATGTGCGAAGCCCTCGCGCAAGAAATAGAAAGTAATTTAGCTCTGTATGTCACAGTTGTTTAATTTCTTTTTTGAAAATTGTTAGGTTTTATTGTACCATTTAAATTGTGATGACTGTGTATGAAACTAACAGGATTGTTTTACTGGTTCTGTCTATACAGTCTAACCCACAGCCTATATGCTGACTTTAGATTTGATGGTGCTTCCTTTTCTGAACACAGGTCTATCAAAAGCTTACCTACTGACCACTTTTGCGGGGTGTTACAGAAAACAGACAACTTATTTTAAGGTCTCCTGCAGATTGTTTATAAAAATACCATGTTATAATAAGGATGTATAGATATTTCAACGATGTTCATGTATTTCAGCAAAAAGTGAAGAAGTAACATAAATCAACTAAATATTTAACAGACTACTCACATAAGTTTTATTGGATTTATAAAGATACGTTGATTCGGTGTCAGTGACATCTTAATCCAATTACAAAGAAGGTACCCATCTTTATAGATCTAGACCAAAACTACATGTATGTTCTTTTCAGACTGGAGTATATCACTTATTGAGTATCAAAGGGATATAACTGTGTTTTGTTAAAGGGGATTAATAACATTAATTAGATAGTATATATATGTTTTATTATATACATTTATGTTAATTCACTATTGTGGATATGTTTATTTAAAGTGCAAAGCAGGTGCACTGGTCAGGAATTCTTTGTAAAGTTTAGTCTTGATATAGCCGAAATGGTTTGGTTTTGCTTTGTCAATACCACCCATTGTTGTTAAATTCATAATACCTCATATCGTTAATTTCTATTTTAAAGTCTTACTGTTAAAGTGTTCAGAATCACCAAAATTAATATAAAAACTAGTGTTCCATTATAACAGTTTATAGTAACATTACTATTGACGGCCTACTTTCGTTTAAATTATAAGCTGTTGATAAGATAAAAGTGAAATAAATATATAAAATATTTTTCCAGTATCCCAGGGGAAAATGTTTTATATTTTGGCGCGAAAAGCAATCGGCGATATCAGAGACTTGCGCGAATAGTACGCGCATGCGCGTAACGCATCGATTTGAAATTCGCACACAATGTCCGCAGTGTTTATCAGCCAGAATGTACCAAACGTCTAATAATGGGTATGATCCGAACGATTACGGAAGCTTACGAGTCAAATTGATTGCTTGCGGACTTGAGGCGCCAAAACGGCATGTTGAAAAAACACGTTTTTTTAATTATCGGCATCTTTCTTATTCTTCCATCCGTAGTTATCAACAAAAAAGATTTGCCTAAAACACGGTTGATTTTCAACTTTTATGCACACATTTCTTGTAAAAACGATTGGAATAATTTCCTGTTGCTGAACACTTATCCCCCTTTATGAATTACATATCAGTAATTGTTTTGTGTGTTTGGGTTTTCATTCAAAGTAAAATGTAAACAGTCTTATTGTCTTTCAAAGATCTATCATCCCAATGACGGACATAACCTACTGCTACACACGTCAGTGTGATACGTTGTACTTGTATAGGGTGCAATTCCAAAATATGCATTCAATTACTACATATGTCAGTAAGGAAACAAGTGTCGTACAAAAACGCTTACCAATTAAAGTGAACGAAACTCGGAAGTTGATGGATGTTTTAAAAACCATAACAACACATGCATCCATGGTGTTGATGTTTCTTGCAATTCAATTTAATAACAAAAGGACTTATTGCACCTAACAGTGGTCATACTATCTAATACCACTTCAGTTGAAAACAATAAATCCATTTTAAGCAGACATTACAGCGCTGTCAAAAACAACATGGTTTCAATTTGTTTTAACGAAGTCTTTTTCTATATAATTCATATACGTTCTTTATTTTAATTTTACGTTAAATATTGAAAATAAACACAAAATTGTTTTCAAAATATATAATTTCTTACTTCGAATTTCTTTGAATTGCTTATTAAACGTAACACAATGAGATACTTTTCAAAGTGTTAAGTGAACTATTTGATAGATCAGCGAAAAGTATCCGACCAATATATAATTGCGAGGTATCACTACGCAGAGAAATGAAATTTACAGAAAATTTGGGTAAAATAAAGTTCTTTAAAATAATATTATTTTTACGTTTTTATTAAATTTTGAGGTGTGAGAAAATTAATCTAGCATGGCCTTTCGTAAAAGACGCGGTGCAGGCTATGCTTCCTGGGGGATTTCCCTTTCATCAGTTTATCTTAACCCGCGTGCAGAATATTTCTTAACTCGGCAAGCCTAGTTTCCGTAAAACACACGACCTCTGGTTGAAAAAATCGACATGTCTACATTGTTTATACAACATTCTTTCTTTGAACATATCTTCAATTTATTTTGAGATAACCCCGTCTTACACTCGCGGCCATGCAAGATACGTATAGTCCATAAACCACATGCGTCAAAGACGCAATGTTAAAACAGGCAAATCTATGAAGCGCGCTAGCAGCAAAACTTTAGCTGAACTAAGCAATGGTGTGCTTATCTTGGCACGGGGAGCCTTAGGGAGTGAATCATTTTTTGTTCGGGCCATTTTGTCATTGTGCCCTTAAACTTGATATATCTACATTGTTTACAACATTCTGTCTTTGAACATATCTTTAATTTATATTATATAAAATTATTAACAATCACTGATGAACACGAATAAGAGTACATAATTTCAATCCATCCGATGATTTTCTCAGAAAATCGAAAAGCCACCAATGTACTGAACCAATGGCAAATTAAACATATCGAACGCTTTCTATTGGTCTGTGGATATTGAATATTGTTAACACACTTCTAAGATGTATATTGTCCAAAATCGTTCTGCCTTTTATTGCAGATAATAAATTCAAGAGAGTGTCAAAGAAAAACTGTTTGGCTAGAACTTTTAATTGAGGGAAGAATACCTGGGGTCCTGGCAGCATTTTAGCCACATTATTTATTAAAGAAATAGACCTATAATTGTTTACATTAACTGCATTAGACTTATCATATTACAGCAATGTTGTAAAATTTAAATTCTGACTATCTGCCATTTGACCTGTAAATGGAGAGTCTTTAAAAGTAATACATCACCTAATATAAAAAAAATAAACACTTCAGAAGCTGGTACATGTACTTAGATCAATTTCTAATATCTTAAGCGGTTAAATGTTTTTGTTTTAAACATGTTTTTTTCTAACCACTGACTAACAAGTCCAAGCACCTTCGGTAAATCGCTTGGAAACATGTCATTAAGGGATTAATCTAATGCTCATCTGTAGAGAAATGACTGTAGTAGTCCTTGAAGGAGACTAGAATGTCAAAAGATGTAGAACACACTTTGCTGTTATATTAAATGCAGGTAGTTAGTTTACCATTAGACCATGACTGGAGCGCTCACCTGATAAATAGGTAAAAAGGTCACAGTGAAACCTCTTTCCATCCCAGAAGTAGACATTGAAAACAAGGGATAACCCTGAACAATATTTTAATAAATTCAATTCAACTCTTTATTTCCCTTTATTGAGAGGATATTGAATAGATTATATATACAGCAATTTAAAACAATCAGTGACCAAGTACGTACATCACAATATATATGTTGTAACGCACAATATGCATTTAAGAATGTTTATGGTAAACGTACCGACATGTACGCATGTTATACAGATAACGGTAAGATGTCAGGAAACAAATTCATTTATACAACTCACTATGTATAAGAAAGCAGTTCTCATAAAGAGAATGTCTTTAAAGCGTCAACTATCGGCTCTTTTGGCGCCCCTAACAGTTTTAATGTCAGTGCGACACTGTCGAGATTTAGCACTGCATGTGTCTCGTCCGGTAGCAGAATGTCAGATATCATTTCTTGGAAATGTGTACGGGTGTTTAACGTTGAAGGCACTCACAAAGGGCGTGCACAAGTTCCTCTTGATGAACACAACTACGGTGGTCTATTTTCTAGGATTAATCGGGTGATGAAGGACATCGTTTGTCTATCGGACGTTCGGTTGCACACTTGATACACAATAGATGGTGTGATACCCAAATGAAGTATACGGAAAAATGTGAAGTCACTGTCAATAGCCAGTCGTTGATTCCACAAGGCAGTCTCACTTTGGCTGAGAGTTCGTTTCACTAGTGTCTTCCGTTCAGTTTGACATTGGGACTCGATGAAAGCAGATTGTTGATAATGGCATGTAAATTATACTTTAACAAAAGTAGGCAAATGTCACATACAAATCCTAAGGTAACAAAAGTTTTTTTATTCATGAAAAGTACATGTTTTCTAATGAAAAGTTCTCTCGACACTGATCCTGCCGGTAGGGATATTAATTTATGGAGAAACATAAATTTTCGGGATTCTACTATTGAAGGGAGTCGGTTTAGTCCGATATTCATTCCGTCATGTCGGAGCGTGTAGAGATAGGTAGCCCTTGTAATTGTTTGACCGCTTTGTTTTGGAAATGGGAAATAGCTGTAACATTTGCATTTGTGAGTTTGCTCCAAAAACTCAAAACCGTAAAGCGCTATAGGGACAATGACTTTAGAGTACAGATTTGCAGACACAAGTGGGTTTACTCCCTGGGCTTGAATACCTTGTGCTGACATAAAAAACAAGGCTTTCTTAGCTTTGTGTAAGCGCTGTGATATTCTGTCCCTGTTCTTTAGGTTAAGAATAAAGAATTCCGAGATGAACAAAACTATTCGTCTGAACAGTGAGGCAATCACCGTAAGATATATTAGCCGGGGGTTGCAGACGACGACTAGTAAACACAGTCACACTTGATTTGTCAACATTTATGGATACAATCCAATATTGGCAGTATTGGTATACAATGCCAATCATTCTTTGTAAATGAAAAGGAGTCAGGGCAAAGAGAGAGATGTCATCAGCTCATGCAGGATTACCGCATCAGATAGACATAACCTTTGAACCATAACCACTTGCCTCAAGGTTGTTCAACAGATCGTTTACGTAAACCAGATACAGAAATGATGACAACACCCCACCTTGTCTGACACTTCTTTTGACCAGGATAGTGTCTGACGTTAGATCAGAGATTCGCATTACAGCCTTAAGATTGTTGTAAGTTGACATCAATAACCTTAGAAACTGTCCAGTGAAGCCTAGCCTACTCACATTAAGACAGAGAGCACGAAAACGCACGGTGTCGAAACCAGCCTTCTGATCGAGACTTGCAACGTAGACGGCGGAATGACATTCTATGTGATACAGGACAGTTTCTTTCAGAGCAAACGCTGTTGTTTAGCAACTAAGATTGTGTTGGAAACCTTGCTGCTGGGGATTTCGGAAATTAACAGAATTCGTTTAAAAAAACTTGACAATTCTACCCAGGTTAAGTTTTTCAAACAACTTAGATACAACGGGGATAAACGAAATGTGCCGATAACTCGAGGGATCTGACTTGGTTTCTCCATTGCCTTGATAAATAGGAATAATTAGCTCGTCTGCCAATCATTTGGGACACACGTGTTTTGCAAGACCGAATTAAATAACACCAACAACATGCGTTTTGCAGAATTGCCACCATGGATAATTTGTGCGTTTAAGATGCAATCGTGACCAGGGCTTAACTCATCTCAAATGAATCCAAAAGAAAGCGATTAAATATAGAACTCGGTTGGCTGACATAACGCTTGAGTTCTTGTTCGTGCTCGGATATTTCGTCCTCTGGGAGGTTCGGACCGAAAACGCCATAGAATTTTTCGAAGGAGCCGTTTACTACATTTGAACCATTGTAACTTTGCCCATTTACAACCAGATTATTGCATACTTCAAAATTTGAACCACCGTGCCTTCTTAGAAATTTTCAAAATAGCTTATAGTCGGAGACAGCAGCCTGATTAGTTTGAACAAATATCCTGTCTTTGAAGTTTTTAATACAATGCCGTTGAATGCGTTGAAATGTTCTCTTTGCGACATTGTAATCAGAAAAAGACTTGTGTTGGCGACCCCTTGGCCGTCCTTGATGTAACCACACATACTGGAAGTGTCTGGTTTGCGCATGCGCATTCTTAAGTTCAGAGCACCAGCCAGAATGGTTTTGCAGATTGGCTAAACTTAGAGCGGGGGAGGTGTTTTTCAGCTTCCCGAAATGTGTTACACATGGCGGAGTTAATAATATTTAGGAGTAAGGTTGTTTAAGTTATGGATCGAGAGCCTTTTTGTAACTTGATAATTAATTTCATTGCGATATTGTACGAGGTGAGAATTAGTACATTTTGACCAGTCGGTATTTCTTATTGGAATTGATTTAGGACTTTTCGTAACTGTCACACTCTCGTATTTGACTGTAAAGAATATTGGCAAGTGATTAGATGCAATTACATTTCGGGGATCAGCAACACTATATTTCGTGCACATTTGACTAGCTGAGCTTTATTGTTCACCAGCCCTGTCTGGGGGCAGTCTGGAAAGACTTCAGCACGTTCGGTTAGTCTATCTCTGTAGTCTGTGAACATGCTGACGTCTTTGTGGCAGATGCGTAGCAGTTCTTTGATGAAGTCACCGCGATTCAAACCATCGAGTTTCGTATCCATGTCGGCGTAGAACTGCTGTGATCGTATTCGTTGAGTGTATTCAAAGCTCAATTCCGTGTCCAAGCACTCGTCGCCTTGGTTTTCAAGTAGCATTTCTTCATTAATTTTGATTAGTTTTTCATTAACACGTCTTTTAGCGCGACTGGGCAGAGGGGAAATTACATGTATGCCGGCGTGATCTGTGCGTAGGTCAGACATTGCTTATCTCCCTCTTGCTTCCCCGCGTTCTTTAGCAAAATCAGCTGTGGTCAGTGAAGCGTAACGGATTAACCGCCCTAACCCTTTTGCGAGGAATTTGACAGCTTGGCCTTTCCCCACACGCTTGGTTACAATGCAGTTAAAAAAAACATAGAAATACACAACTGATCACTGATATTTAAACTATTTTGTGATCACCCAGGGATCATTCATGTCAAGTTTGGTCAAAATTCAATAAATAGTTACAGAGGAGAAGTCGTTTGATTGAACAAAGTTAACGCACACACGCACGACGGACGACAGGCGACGTACAAAGGCATGCCACAATGGACAGATCCGCAACTGTCAGTCAGGATCATTTATAACAGTACATGGTCAATTATTATTTCAAATATAAGATTTATCAATATGTTTTGTCAGGTAACAATCTGACCTAGAAAACACAAAAAGACCGCTTAACAAGCCTTCACAAGATCAAAGAAAATAAATCGCATTGGTAAACACTGCATTATTTAAGACAATAGCCTTTGTGAATTTGAATATGCTGCAATGCCGCAAATGCATGATGGACACTCGGAAAGTCGAAGATTCTCACTACGCGAACTACATGTAGTAATAATGTTTGATTCCCTTGCAGTCATGACTTATCACCAGAAGTTAGTATGTTTATGCACCATGAGCTTATTGTTTGCTTACATTTACATATATTTGTACTTACATTGTAATTTGGAAATGACAACTTCATACATATGAAAAAACCGGAACCGGAAGCGGCATCGCGGAGAGCCCATATCCATAGCAACCACTGTTGAACACTTTTAACTTTCCATAGTTATGACCTGCCGGCCTTCGGCCGTCGTTGAGCCAGGTAATCATGTAACATTAAATATTAGTACATATCCAAAGCTACCTAACGTTTTGATATAAATTCATTTCGTTCAATTTATTGTAAACGTTTTAATATACGCATACGGTCGTTACGAGGGCAGTGCCTTAGTTCATATTACCAATCGATATTGTAAAGTCTTAAGTCGCATAAGTGAAAAAGCATGTTCGTTTGATTGACACTGATTGTGTCTATAAGCGATCAAATCCTACATTTGCCTTACCTTGCTTTTCTTCTTCATCAAAAATCAATTGTGGATTCTGTAATTCGGTTTTCATTTTTTCTGCCTCACGTCGGAAACTTTCTTGTACTTCATTGGCTAGTCTTGCAATTTCTTTCTTGTGTTTTTCTACATCGCTTGCAATTTCGTACTTGTGGTTTTCTGTGGAACAAACGCAAACAGTCAAATTGAAAAAAAAATATTGTGTGCTTTCTCACATGTGACTTGTGGACTCAAATCATTATTGTTGATTTTTTGCAAATAGTTTGTTGTTAAGATTAGTCTTTAATAAAACCACACTTTACTGGGAGGGGAAATGCTTTTACAAGGAACAGTGGTGATACAGAGTCAAACATGTGTATGTTTTGCAAGGTTTGAACATGCAAAGCATAAAACAAACCTGCGTCGGCGACGATTCCTCTTTGAACGTGTTCCTTGCAACTTTTTGCGAACCCCTCGATGTTTGATTTTGCGTCGTCAACTGTTAGCGCCAGTTCCTCTTTTTGTCTTCTTAAATACTGTTCAGCTTCAACCTTTGCACTTGTAGCCTGACGCATCAAATCTGAAGATAGTTCTTGACCATGGCTATCTATAGTCTGTTTTACTTCATCCGTGGCTGCTTGAACTTGACGCCTCAAATCAGAAGACATTTCATCCCTGCGCCTTTCTAAGTCCTGATCAAGTTCATCTTTCGACGCTTTCAGCTGAAGTGTGACCTCCTCAGCCAAATGTTCTATAATGATAACAGTGTTGTCGATAGTATACGCCTGAGCTTAGCAAAGCCGTAATTGAATGACCATACACTAGTTCCATACGAAGCTGAGAGTGTTAGCAATAAAACATGCCTACTAAATACATTTACTTCAAATTCAGGCAGTATCGATATTGTATTTCTCACATTTAGTCACCTAGTCACCAATCATGTCAAATTTAGTACACTCACTCATCACATTTCTAAGTGGTCAATGTTATTTGCTGTTTTATTTTGATTTACAGTAAAGAAGAGTGTGAATGTTGAGTGAGCGATCATACAATACGGGGATATATTCTATGACATTTCCAGTCATCTCAGGCTAGGGCAGAGGGCGTTTTACTTTCTATTTGCTTCCCCGCCCGTGAATACCGTTCGTGAGCGTGAACGTGCACTACATGTAGCGATCGACCGTATGCTCGCGCTTCACTAACACATGGCGTATAACGCTAACGTTGCGCTCAGGCCGACATGGTATATTGACAATAGAAAATCGTTTTGTTTGATTTGTTATGTTCGAGCTTGACGTTTGCGTTACACTTTTTCGTAAACACGTTTTCAACTAAACAGGCAAAATATAATCGCTGGCAAAACAACACTTAGAAAGGCTGAAGAAAAACAAAAATGAACTTGGATGATGTATCACCCTTGACAAGTGTAAATCAATATGACAAACAGTTGTTTCGGACAAGATACTCGCGATAACGAATGTCATATAGAAGGCCATAGGTCGGATTGTATCACTTACATGCGCTCTGACATGTAGACTATGTAATACGATGGTTACAAATAAAGCTATACGCCAACTTTGTTGTCTGTTGTGCGCAGTGCAGCTGAGGCACACGGTCTGTGTATATGCAGTTATAATCATTTAACAACATTCAACATTGCAGCTGAGCATTGATTGATATTTTATTTCTAATGCAGCTCCAAAAGAAGTACCATCAGACTATCGACTGCGTGGTGGTAGAATATGGTCAAACAAATGTCAATTATTGATTCACATTGAATGCGATACGTTGCATTTAAATGTGAAAGAATTACAAGTAAATAAATGCAAGTTTTTGCCTTGGAACGCCAATCGACAGAACGTTTTTTGTTAATTGGTATTACCTGATTGACTTTGTATTTCGCTACTAATGACGACAGCTTGCGTGCGTAGATCAGCAGCGATACCCTCCCTCAGTTCATTGAGCTGTTGCATAGTGTCATCTGAATTTGAAAAACACAATACAAGTGGCAGATGGACGAATGATTGTTCTGCAATGTGATAAAAAGCATGTATCAATTGTATAAATTATATTAATATTGCCGTTTATTACCTGTTTGATTCTCTATTTCCTCGCTCAATACGATTGCTTGTGTCCGAAGACCAGCAGCGATGTTTTCCCCGAAGTCATGCACTTGTCCAACGGCGATATCTAAAATTAAATCAAATAGACATTATATTTCATAGATGATATTAAATATAAAGTTTAGTAGGAAACGTATATTGAATCTGGTTTTATGATATAACTTGTGAGTTTGCAGCAATGTAACGACAACGCGCATGCAGAAATCTAATGAGCATTACCACTTTGGTTCTGTATTTCGTCCGTCAAAACGACTGCTTGCGTCCGAACACCAGCAGCGATGTTTTCTCTTAGATCATTTAGCTGTTCAATGGCGATATCTAAAACAACATGAATATCAATCTTATGGTTCATCTTCGCACTAAATGGCTAACATGTTATGTGTTTAATATTTCACCACTTAATAAAAGACAGCATTGTCCAAACAACACAATGCTGATATAGAACGTACAGACATGCACGAATCTGCTTAATCTACGTAAACAAACAACTATGATTAAAGTATAAAAGTTAATACAAAGACATATCAATTTCTGAAAGCTCGTTGCTTGGAAAGCCAAACCAGACCGCATATGGGTACCTTTTTAATGACGCTTGAATTGAACATTATTTCAAGGTTTGCGTTAATAATAATTTAAGCATGTAAACTGAAATGAGTGTCGATCGTTTATTCGTTTTTAATAGTCCTATAACTCTACAAAATGATGTCCGTTATTATGATAAATATATAAGCGTATCCTGCATAAAATCAAAAACTGTTACAACGGACCACGTTTGGTGTCACATGCCAAATGTACTAAATTGATGTAAATTGATTGTGATCAACCATGCAGACACACAGCTCAGACAGGTTACATTTATCAATACATGCAGTTAACCACGACTTGCATATGACATATTAAAATAAAACAAATCCTACCACTTTGTGAGTGCAGAACTCCGAAAAGCGTCTCCGCTCGTCGTTCAAGCTGTAAGGATTCAAACGCCGCAACTGCGTCACCTGTGGCGTCTGTCGCGTTTCGATCTACAATAATGTTTTTTTCCGAATACCTATTTTACATATCAACTAATGCTTGTAAGAATCCTAAATGATTACCGGTATAGTTCATTTAAAACAGGATTATGTGTCGAAGGTTAAGCAACTCAAATTGATTAGGATACAAGAAAGTTCACAGTTCTGAAAGGAAGATGTAGTATAATGGGTTATTCAATTGAATATTAAGCAATATTAAGATATGTTTACAAAATAGCCCGCATATACCGGTATTAGCATTTGTATTTTCAACTGTATTGTAGGAGGAAACACAGAATTTTGATCATGTGGACTGACCGCCGTCATATAACAAAATCAATGACAAACAAGTTAACATCAAACAAACACACCAAACAAACCTTGAGAAGAAAAAGCACCAGAACGATCTTCACTAGCTACTGTCACTGGCAGTTGAGACATGGCACTTGCTAACACCGGCACTTGAGACGATAATTCACCGACTAGTACCGTCGTCGTCGTAGTTGTAATGGACACTTGTGTTTGCAGTTCGCTTTGTGCTTCGGTGAAAATAGAGTTCTGGGACGTCTGTGTTTGTGCTTCCCTAACATTCCCTGGAAATGGCGAGCTAATTGTTGTTTGTGTAATAGATGGGTGCCGTGGTGTTTGTCGCAATGATTCGTCATGTGCAATTACTAAGGGAGAGAATAATGAATTCGAAGAAAATGTATCGTTTACTGACATTTATATTAAAGCAAATGTACCGTATTCGTCAGTAGCTGGTGGCGATTGTTCGTTCTCAATCGGCACGCCAGTGTCCTCGTCAGACAGGGTCTCTCTCCTACCATCGTTCTCTGCATCAGCCATCTAATGCACAGTCAAACTCAATTTTATTAACATTAAAGTAATCCTCAATGTACACAAACTTATAGTCGTACTATGTTTGCTTGCTTGTCAACGTGTGCTCATAATTTATACGTTTCTCGCAACCACTCTCTGAAATGCTTTTAGTGACGTTTTGTTGAAACGCGTTGATCTGCATCAGTAATGCATATATTTACTGATGGCCATAAATCCTATAATCGGTTTATCTTAACATCATATAGAGGATATTTGTTGAATGTTGGTGTAAGATAGAAATTTATTTCACGAGTGGTCATAGAAAGCAATATTTTCACGAGTGGCGTAGCCACTAGTGAAAATATGATTTTCTATGATCACAAGTGAAATAAAGTTCTATCTTACACCAAATATTCAACAAATTTTCTGTTTCTTTTAGGCTAAAACAGCCAAAAACGTTATAGCGCGGGAAACAATAACACCATGACGTCATCATATTGACGTCGTTTGTTCCCAGCTTT